>Ga0210043_1000625_pt1 | contig 36718 bp, 45 predicted proteins | sample CryGeymet201501t_FD_183990 | JGI IMG/M metagenome (GOLD analysis project Ga0210043, IMG submission 183990) | Groundwater microbial communities from Crystal Geyser aquifers in Utah, USA - Crystal Geyser metaG 2015-01t (SPAdes) (version 2) | ecosystem: Environmental > Aquatic > Deep subsurface >... | reverse complement strand
AGCAGCCTGGATTCTCGAAGCCGGGGATTGGGTTGTCGTCGTCGTCAACCTTGTCTTCGTTGTCAACGAAAGGCCAGTTCATCTTGCCCTTCTTCACCAGCTCGGGGAACTTGGGGCCGAACTTCTCAATGCCTGCTTCTTGTGCTGCACGCTTCATGGCCTTGATGTCTGTGTCTTCGTCGAAGATCAGGGTAATCTGGTACTTGGGGTCACCAGACAGAACGCCCTTGGAATCCTTGCGTTGGCGAGGAATCAGAACGTTCACATAGCGGGCAGTGCCCTCGGGGGAATGGAGTCGATTGGAAGCCATAGTGGTCTTTCAGGTTTGGAGGTTAAGGTGTGATGCCTTGCAGCACCACGGGATGAAGTATCGGGTACTTCAGGATTCGCTGCTGGCTTTGCGGATGCTTGGCTTGGTCTCCGTGTAGCCGACAACGGGTTTCAGTGGGTCGGTGAAGTCATCGCCAGCGCTGCCACGCACCTTCTTGGGCCAGAGCTTCTTGCTACGCAACAGCTTCTCGGCTTGGGCAGGGCTGAGGAGCTCTACCGTGTACCGTTCGCGCTTGGCAAGACCCATCTCCTCCAGCGTGGTGTTGGCTGCTTCTTCGTCGTTCCACATGCGTCGTGCTGCTGTGAAGCTGGCCTCATAGCCGGGGATGACGGTGCCAGCATGCACCAGCTCGATGGCATGGGCACGCACTGCCTCACCGATCTTGTCCATCATCTCCAGCGTGTCCAGGAGCTGCGCTATCTGCTTGGGTGTGAGGGAACCGGGTTTCATTTGAACTCCTCCTGTGCCTTCTTCATCACCAGCTCGTACTGAGCCAAGCAGTTACCGTTCGCTACGCAGTAGTGGCAGTGCGCACCAGCCACACGGGGAGCACCCTTGCCCAGCGCCAGAGGCACCATCGGACGCACCACCTTGTCTACCCACTGCATCACCTTGACGTCGGTCATGGCAGGGGCTTCTTGCACTGGCTTGCGCTTGGCCAGACGGGGCTGGACCACCACCTTGCGATACCGTTGGTATCTACCGCGCTGCGCACGCATGCCCACTGCGTAGAGCAGGAGCTGGCTGTTGTCCTTCACCGACACACTGTGTCCAATGCCATGCTTGTAATCGATGACCACAACCTCAGTAGGGAAGTTGTCGAGGATGATGTCGCTGGTGCCGAAGCCTTGCTCGTCAGTGGCTCCGATAGCTGCCCCAAACGCAACCTCGTGCTCGATGAGCACCTTGGTCTTGGGGTTGTTCGCGGTGTACGCCTCTACGTAGTCCAAGGCGTAGCCAACACCGTCGGTCATGCCTTCGTCTACAGGCATGTGTCCAGGCTCCAGCGTGTCGCCGAAGAACTCTTCAGGCGCTGCCCCCAGACGGAGGCAGACCTCCAGCAAGGCGTGCGCACTGGTGCCCTCCAGGGCGAAGGTGCTCTGCGTCCAAGGTTTGCCGATGTTGGCTTCCACGCTGCCTGGACACACCAACCAGCGGTGAGACGCGCTCGGGCTGAGTATGGCGTGCTTCATATCAGTCTGTCAGCCCGGACGACTCTTCGTCAGGCACCAACACGGTCGGAGCAACCAACTTCTCGATGTCGTATGCCGTGGTGCCGTTCAGTCCTTGTGTGAAGGCGAACTTGCGTTGTGTGGTCTGTTCGTTGGCATGGAGCCAGTCGCGCAGAAGGTAGCCTTCCAGCATCCAGATTTTGTTGCGAGCGTTTTCCAAGGCGATCTTCTTGCCAATCTCGGCGTTGAAGTTCTCAGGACTCGCGCACGCTGACTCACCAGTCACGGTGAACCCGTTGCGTAGCACCAGCACGCAGAAGGTCAGCAGACCCAACGCAGATTCGTACACGGCAGATGGGCAATAGTTGGCGTTCTCTTCGCCTGTAACACCGTTTTCAGCGGTGAAGAAGTACGCACTGACGATCTGCTCGTCGATGTGCTGTGGGGTTATACGGGGTGCGTTGAGACCCTTGGCTTTGATTTCTTGCTCGATGGCTTGTTCAGTCATGTGATATCTCCAGAGAAAAAGAAGGGGCCGAAGCCCCATGTTGAATTTGACTTGCTACAGGATTACAGCAGGTCGTCGTCACCATCTTCGCTGCCTTCAGGCATGGCCTGCTCGTAAGCGGCGATGGCTGTAGCGTAGTCATCTTCGTCCATCTCGCTTGGCTTACCCAGCTTCTTAGCCAGCTTCAGGTAGGCAGGCTTGTCAGCAGCAATCAGCGCCTTGGCTGCTTCGTTCACTTCGTCCAGGGTAGGACCAGCCTTCTTTGCCTTGCCCTTGGCTGCTGGCTTCTTGGCAGGGGCTTCGTCTTCTTCGTCGATGAATTCCTGTGCCTTGTCCAACAGCTCTTGGTACTGGCTTTCGTCCACGTCGCCGAGCTTGCCTGCACCCACGGACTCAAGCGCTTCGACCATCTTGTCCTTGCCCTTGGCTTCCACCAGCTCCTTGAGCTTGGCACGCACTTCGTCGATGGTCAGGTCCGATTCCGCTGGCGCTTCCGCTTTCTTGGCAGCGGGTTTGCTGGCTGCTGGCTTGGCAGCGGACTTGCTTCCGCGTACAGGTTTCGCAGCCGGTTCATCTCCATCGCTATCCTCTGCACTGCCACTGCCTGCCCGAAAGGTGCCAGCCAATGCCATGAAAGCCTCGCTGATGGCGTCGAGTTGCTCAGCGACCTTCTTGCTATTGATACTCATATTCATACACTCCTGAAACACAGCCTGAATGCCGAGGCTGCTAGCGGCTTGGGTAATTGTCGTTGCACCGTCTGGGTTGATGCTCCACCAGCACGGATGCCCAGATAGCTTGAGCGCTGCCTTGTCACGCCACACACTCTTCGTGACGTCACCGAGCTGCTGCCATGTTGGTGCCACGAGGGTGTTCGCTGCGTACAGCACTGCCCCCTGCTGGTCCAGTTGCGATGCGGTGTACCGTTGGGCTGCCCGCATGGCTGCACGATGCAGGAGGCCCATTTAGGCTGCTACTGCCTTCTTGCTGGCACGGGTAAGGGCCTTCAGTGGGGTATCCCCTACCACCTTCAGTGCTGGCTTGCGTGCTGCCACAACAGCAGCCTTGAAGTCTTCCGTTGCGCTGGTGATATCCTGACCCCACTCAGCAGCCTGTACGATACCCTTGGCGATAGGCCAGATCATCTGCATGAAGGACTCACGCTCGTCAGCCATCAACGCACGGAACTGCTCAGACAGAACCATCGCTGCTGTTTCCTTGGGCTTGCGTGCGGCACGCTGGTCAGCCTTCAGGCCCTTGCCAGTATCAGGCAACCACTTGATAGGGTCTTCACCTTCGTCGTCTTCGTCTGTATCGCTACCATCGGTATCACGCGCCACGCCACCAGTACGACCCATGTCGAACACACTGTTGGTGAGGGTACTCACGTCCACGTCGGTCTTGGGCTTGGCACGCAACAGGCCAGCATCTTCCAGCTCTTCCTTGAGCATACCACGGGTGAAGTCAGACTCCATCTCAATACGCTTGATGATCTTGGTGTTCTTGCTGTCTATGGTCTTCAGCAACAGGGTGATGACCTCGTTGGATATACCCAGCTTCTTGCAGGCTTCACGCTGGGTGATACCGTGGTCGCGGTGCAGTCGCGCCCCAACGAGCGCACGTTGCAGGCTGCTGAGCTTGCGACGCAGCACGTTACAGGAGGCGATATACCCTGCTGGGTCCTTGCCCTTGTACTCGATGAACTTCAGCTCGCTGCCTGTACGCTTCGCAGCACGGTAACGGTGCCAGCCATCCAGCACCATACCTTCGTACAGGGAGGCAGGGAACAGGATGCCACGCTCTTCAACGTCGGCGCAGAAGGCGTTGAACTCTTCGTCGTCCATACCACCGGGCATGAGCGCCAGCGCGACTGGGTGTTGTTTGTATTCGGGGAGGGTGTAGAGGCTAGCTGACATGGTTGATAATCCTTGATTCACGTTGTTGTTAGGTCCGTGAAAGGGCTACCGAGGCTGTACCACGGTTCCTTTCACTTGCGTATTTTAACCTGACGCGCAGGGTATTTTTCAAACTATCGCGGCATGCGGTCCTGGATGCGCTGCCTGTTGGTTGCAAGGGCTTCTTCAGTGGGGTGCCAGCACTGCCACCAGCTAGCAGGCATTCGGGGCAAGACAGGCACGCTGGAATACTGAGGCTTCCACCCACGGGCACGCATCTCCAGGTAGATAGTGTCGAACCGTTGCGCCAGCCACTCCAGCCGGGTGTAGAAGAACTTCACGTGACCCTTGCCCAGCAGGTACTCTTGGGGGTGCGTTGCGGGGTCTTCACCCCGTTGGTAAGCAGCGTAGGCCAGCTTGAAGACACGGGGGAGCTCACGGTATTCAGCCCCCAGATGCTTGTCGTGCAGTTCGCTGGGAGGGACGCAGTTGATGCGGGTCATTTAGGCCACCACGCAGAAGTTGAAATGTGCCATCGCTTGCAAAGCACGCTCGCCGATGAACACTGGGAAGAACCGACCTTCCGGTGTGGTCTGCAAGATGTACGTCAGGTTGGAGCAGTACTCAGCATCAGCCGGGAACACCTTGAGCACTGCCTTCACAGCGTTCTCGGCGCTGGCGTAGGTCTTAGTCGGTGTGAGGGTGATGAGGCGGGGGCCTGTTGCGGTGATCATGGTGCGGTTCCTTTCAGTTGGGTTGCAGATTATTTCCAAGCACGAGCCACGATGGTCCAGCCGTTCTTGCGTGCGGTGCGTGCCGAGCAGACAACAGCCTGACCGTCTTGTGTGTAGCAGGCGCAAGGGCGAGCACGGTTGGAAGCGAACATGGCTTCTGCAGCAGCTTCGATGTTGGAGGACACGAAGGTGGGGACGAGCTTGGTAGATGTTGACATGATGTGGTTCCTTGAAAAACGTTGTTGATGGAGTTAATGTCGAGGCTTTCAAGAACTCTTCCAAGACCTTTCTGAAAAGACCCTTCAACGCGGTAGGGTATTCAAGACCAGCAGGCGAAAAAGAAGCCCCCAGAGGCGTGAACCAGTGGGGGCTTGAAGGGCGAGAGATCTCAACCCAAGGGAGACAACTGACAACATCAACGTAAATCAAGTTGTTGCGCTACAGCAGGCCACTTCGCCGAAGGAGTGTGAAAGGAACCAAAGCCACTGGCCTACATCAGCGCAACGGGACGTAGTTTGCCACACATGCGGCTACCGACGGTATCAAGGTGGTTCAGTGAGTACTCCATGGAGCACACGGTTACAATGGCCCTTCCCCCAACTTAGGATTCACACATGACAGCAACGCCTTACAGCGTCGTGCGTGAAGGTGGCGTGACCAACAAACACGTTACATCTTCTCCAGACGACGCTACCCTGCATCAACTATACCTCCACCACAAAAAGCCTGTCGAGATACCCATCAGCGTCGAGGAGTACCACTCGATGCCAAAAGCCAAACGCAGCAAGCTGAAGATGAGTCTGCCGTACTTCGTAGGCGCTGTGATGGACCCTCCCCAGCGTCGAGACGACAACGTCACTCACCGCACGCTCATCACGCTGGACATCGAGCAGACCGAGGACACGCCTCACCCTCCACCAGCACCAGCAGACATCGCTGAAAAGCTACGTGACATAGGTAGCGAAGGATGGGTCTACACCAGCATCAGCCACACAACGGAGCAGCCCCGTTACCGTGTTGTACTACCCCTAGGACGGTTCATAGAAGGCTCTGCCGCTACAGCCACGCTGAAAGCCACCACGCACCATGCAGCCCGGAAGCTGGGTATCGACGAATGGCTGGACGACAAGTCCTGGACCCTCAGCCAACCGATGTACATGCCAGCGAAGCTGGAAGACAGTGAGTTCAAGCAGTGGTACGTGAAGGGTAAAGCGTGGGCACCACAGAAGCCCACAGAAGCCAAGGAACGCAAGGCAGGCGCGCCAGCAGACATTCCTGATGAGCGCCCAGACTTCATCTTGCAGGCCATCAAGCAAGCTGGCATCTACCTACGGGAGAACCCTGCCCACAAGGGTATGCACTTCATCACGTGCCCACACGTTGAGCTCCACACCACCACCAACGAAACCAAGACTGCCTACTACGAAGCGCACTTCGATGGCAACCCAAGACCAGCGGTCAAGTGCATGGGTACAGGCCCTGACTCACATGGGCACGCTCACCTCACCTATGCGAGCCTCGTGCGCTGGCTCAAGGATAACGGGCACCTGACGCAAGATCAGCAGTCGCAAGCAGGCGTGATGGACGACTTTGATACGTTCGACAACAAGGCTGACATCAGCACGCTGTTGGACGCACCGTTCGTTGAGCGTGACTGGGCAGTAGAGCGCTTCGCCCCCGTAGGTAAGGTCACCGTCGTGGGTGGACCCGGCGGTGTGAGCAAGTCCATGCTCCTGTTGCACATCCTGGTTCATGCTGCTATGGGGCAGACGTGGCACGGGTTCCAGCCTCGCAAGCCACTGCGTAGTCTGTTCGTGTCCTATGAGGACGACAGTAACGACCTACGGGGCAGGCTGATGGATATCACGGGTGCGCTGGCCGAAACAGACAACGGCACGTTCGATATGTTGCACGACGTCAACGGCACGGTGCGCAAGAACCTGTTCGTGTACTCAGCGGACGACGAGCCCTCTGCGTGGCTCCTGCTCACCAAGCCAGACCGCTTCGGTGCTCCAGAGCGCACCCAGCGTGTGCAGTGGCTCGTAGACTGGTTGAAGTCACGCAACATCCGCGTCCTCGTGCTTGACCCTGCTGTGTACACCCACCAGCTCGAGGAGAACGACATCGCTGACATGGCGCAGTACATGCAGACCCTCGGCTACATTGCCAAGCACGCTCACTGTGCTGTTGTGGTACTGCACCACATGAACAAGGCTGGAGCGTGGGCACAGCTTGACGACATCAACCAGAGTAGCCTGCGTGGTGCCTCCTCCTTCGCAGACAACGCTCGTTCGGTGGTGGCTATGGTCTCCATGCCTGTGAAGGATGCCCCTGCCTATGGCTTACCCCCTGACCATGAGACCCTCAGCAAGTACGTGGTCTGCAAGCACGTGAAGCACAACTACAGCGCACCCATGCCCATGCAGATATTCGAGCGCAAGGGCAGGCTCCTCATCCCTCGCCCTGACATCACGAAGCTGGACAGTGCGCAAGTGGTTGAGGCACGCGAGAACCTCAAGCAGGAAGAAGTACTCAAGCGAGTAAGAGCATGGGCACCCCGAGTGCTCCAAGTCCTGGCCGATCACGACGGTGCAGTCAGCCAGAACCAAGTCAGCGCACAGCTCAACAGCAAGCCAGCGCTGATGAAGCAGGTGTTGGAGTGGTGCGAGGAGCAGGACTACGTTGAGATCACCGATGGACCAAACCGTAGCAGGCTCCACGAGCTCACCCGTGTAGGTAAGCAGTACCTGAAGCAGCAGAACAAAGGAGCCAAGTGATGAACACCAACGCAATAGACGCAATGGGCTTCTTGGCTCAGCTCGCTGGCCTGCCCCAAGACCAACACGGTCAACGGTGCGCAGTTATGGCGGAAGAACACAAGGTTGCAGTCGGGTATTCCCTAATCCATGGATGGGTTATCTTGAAAGGAATTAGCCATAAACGCGTCCTGGTTTGCCTGTCCGAGGAGGGTCTTTTGGCCGTTCGTATGTATCAGCGCGGGTACTCTCAGGTGCTCCACGGGAGTACTCCCTAGATTACCCAAAAGCGGTGAGTACTCCCACGTTGCTTTTAAAGCACGTGGAGTACCACCACTGCCATGTTTGTGTACTCCTGTGCTCCAATGGTGTTTATTCAAATAACACGGTAGTCTTACTGTCCGAGATGCAGACCATTACTGCATATTCACCTTATTCCACAGTATCAATTCACGTCTTCTCTTCTCTTATTCCCTGTCGTCGTTCTCTGCGAGCACCCACACGGCACGATACACTTGGCGTCTTGTTTTTCTCAATGGAATAATCACATGGGACTCGGTGCTCGAAAACCCCTCGGAAAAGAAGCTGCGAAGAAACCCGCTGCTCCAGGTCATGGAGGCGTTCGTGCTGGCCAGGGTCGGCCTCCTGGAGCAGCAGCCGGACGCTCGAAGAAGATAGCCAACGACATCGCTGAAGGCAAGCGCTTCGTCGAAGAAGGCCACGATGGTTCAGCCCTGCCTGCTGATGCCACGCCTCTGGACGTGATGATGATGGCTATGCGCAAGGCGTACGTCCAGGGAGGCTCAATCGCTGCCTTCCCCTACGCTGAGAAGTGCGCACCCTACATCCACGCACGGATAGCTCAGATTGAGTTGAAGAACCCCGACGATGGCAAGCCCTTCACCATAGCGTTCAAGTGGCAAGGTGAAGAGTGAACCACCACGCTATCCCGTGGTATCCAGGACGCGACTCAACCCGCTGGTGCTGGACAGTGCGTGCGCTGATGGGACGCAACCTGCTACCATCGGTATCGGCTAGCAGCCTCGGTATCCATCCACCCTACACTACCCCCTCACCCACATGACCGCAAAGCAGCCAGCGACCGATTTGAAGGTCGTTACCATCCCCTACAAGCCTCGTGCTGCCTTCCTGCCATACCACAAGGCACCAGAGCGCTTCGCCATGAGCGTGGCTCACCGTCGTGCAGGCAAGACCGTGGCACGTATCAACAAGCTGGTGCGAGCTGCTGCTACGTGCGAGAAGCCTGACCCACGCTTCGGCTACCTAGCTCCCTACTTCGTGCAAGCCAAGGACATCGCCTGGAACTACCTGAAGCACTACTCAGCAGCCATCCTGGACGTGAGGGGGCCATACAAGGCGAAGAAGAACGAGTCAGAGCTGTCTATCACCATGCCCCACAACGGGGCAGTCATTCGCCTGTACGGTGCTGAGAACGCTGACCGCATGCGTGGTCTGTACTTCGATGGCGTGGTGGCTGACGAAGGCCAGGACATAGCACCCAGCGTGCTGACCAGCGTGATCATCCCAGCTCTGGCTGACCGCGAAGGCTGGCTGGACATCAGTGGCACGCCGAAGGGATGGGGGAACCTGCTGGGTGCCACGTACAAGCGTGCTCTGGCCGACAACGATGCCAACACCCTGCTCAGCGTTCCACCAGAGTGGTTCATCCAGGTGCTGAAGGCCAGTCAGACAGGCATCCTCCCTGAGGGCGAGCTGGCACGCCTGCGGAAGCTGATGCCTACCAACGAGTACCTGCAGGAGTTCGAGTGTGACTTCGACGCTGCCATCACGGGTGCCTACTATGCCAAGGAGATCGCTGACGCTGAGTTCGATGGTCGTATCACCAGCGTGCCGTACGACAAGTCGGTGAAGGTAGACACGTGGTGGGACTTGGGCATCAGCGACAACATGGTGATCTGGTTCGTGCAGCTCGTGGGCAAGGAGATACGGGTTATCGACTACTACGAAGCATCAGGCTTCGGGCTTGACCACTACGCACGAGTGCTCACCGACCGGAACTACCTGTACGGCACACATTGGGGTCCACACGACATCATGCATCGTGAGATAGGTACAGGCAAGTCACGTATCGAGACTGCCTCCAAGCTGGGTATCGAGTTCAGCGTAGCACCCAACATCCCTGTGAAGGATGGCATCGACGCAGTGCGTATGACTATGAACCGCATGTGGTTCGACAAGCGCAAGACCGCCACTGGCCTGGACGCCCTGAAGCAGTACCAGGAGAAGGTCGATGAGAAGCGGGGCATAAGCCTAGGCCCTCTGCATAACTGGGCTTCACATGGTTCTGATGCCTTCCGCATAGGTGTGGTAGCAACAGAAGAGCCCCGTATCCGCGAGCGCATGGAAGAGCGCGAGAATGCTGGTATTGTCACAAGCGGTGGCGGATGGATGACCTGATGAACAAGGAGAAACATATGAAGACCGGACCCCGTTCCGTTGGTGCTGCCTCACTGCGTATTCGCCAGTGCCCAGCGCTGCCCCCTGCACTCCAGAAGACCACACGGGAGATCGTGAACGTCGAGACCACCTTCGCCGAACAGGGCAAGGGCTACGCTACCACGCTGATGCACAAGGTCTGCCGTGAGGCTGACGCTGCTGGCCTCGTGCTGGTGTTGACCCCTCAGCCTTGGGGCGACAACATGAACCTGAGCAAGCAACAGCTCGAAGAATGGTACGCACGTAGCTTCGGCTTCTGCGTTATCCAGACGGAGCCCATGACCCTCATGGCACGTATGATCAACGGCACACCCAAGGCGATGGAGCTCACGCACCTAGCCGCATCAATCTATTGCATGAAGGAACCTACGAAATGAGCAGCACCCCAGACCAGACCCAAGTCGACCACGACAAGCAGGCCGACACGAAGGATGATGCAGCCATCATCGCCGAGTGTATGGACCGCATGCGTATCAGCATGGCAGCAGACGGTGAGAACCGCACCAATGGTCTTGACGACCTTGCCTTCCTGAAGGGCGACCAGTGGGACGAGCGCATCAAGCAGCAGCGTGCTCTGGATGGCCGACCCTGCCTGACCATCAACAAGCTGCCTACATCACTGCATCAGGTGACCAACAGCCAGCGCCAGAACGTACCGAGCATCAAGGTTCACCCCACGAACGATGACGATAAGAAGGTGGCTGAAGTGGTGCAGGGTGGCATCCGCCACATCGAGTATGCCAGCAACGCCGACGTAGCCAAGGATACAGCGGTCAACAGCGCAGCAGCCATCGGCTTCGGATACTTCCGCCTCATCACCGACTACGTGTCACCTGATAGCTTCGACCAAGAGATTCAGTTCAAGCGCATACGGAACCCGTTCACCGTGTACATGGACCCCGGATGCATCGAGATTGATGGCTCTGACCAGCAGTGGTGCATCCTGTCGTCGAAGCAGGCACGTACCGAGTTCGTGCTGGAGCACCCCAAGGCAGACCCCTGTGACTTCGGCGTGGTGCGTGGCCTAGGCGACCGCTCCAACGACTGGATCACCGATACCGAGGTGCGTGTGGCCGAGTACTACCGTATCCACAACGAAGCAGTGGAAGTGGTGCTGCTCAGCAACGGCGAAAGCGGGTACAAGGACAAGCTCATCGAGATGCCTGAAGGCGTCACCGTAGTCAAAACACGCAAGAGCCTGCGTCCAACAGTGCAGTGGTTCAAGCTAAGTGCTATCGAAGTGCTGGAGCGTGCTGACATCCCATGCAAGTGGATTCCGGTGTTTCCAGTGGTGGGTGATGAGATTGACCTGGATGGCAGGGTGTACCGTAGCGGCATGATCCGCAATGCGAAAGACCCTGCTCGCATGTACAACTACTGGATGACCAGCGCAACGGAGCAGGTCGGCCTCATCCCCAAGGCCCCGTTCATCGGTGCTGAAGGTCAGTTCGAGGGACACGAGTCCAAGTGGCGTGAAGCCAATGTGCGTTCGTTCCCGTACTTGGAGTACAAGCCCAAGACCCTCGCTGGCCAGCTTGCACCCCCTCCCCAGCGTCAGCACATGGCAGATGTACCTACTGGTGTACTGGCAATGGCTGCACACGCCAGCGACGATATCAAGAGCACCACTGGCCTGTTCGATGCCTCGCTGGGTGCCCGGTCCAACGAGACCAGTGGCGTGGCTATCGGTCGCCGTGACCGTCAGGGTGAAACAGCCAACTACCACTACATCGACAACTTGAACACCACACTGCGTCACGTGGGTCGTTGCATCCTGAACATGTGGCCGAAGGTGTACGACGGTACTCGCACCATGCAGATCATGGGCATGGATGGCAAGGTCAAGTCGGTGGAGGTGAACAAGCCTACCGTTGAGCAGGACGAGACAGGGCAGGCAGTTGAGAAGCTGATGAATGACATGTCCAGCGTAGCCAACTACGGTGTGACCATCAGCGTGGGTCCGAGCTACGATACCCTGCGCCAGGAAGCAGTGGATGGCATGATCCAAACAGCCAAGAGCTGGCCGAAGCTGATGGACGTAGCAGGCGACAAGATCGTGCGCTCTATGGACTGGCCTATGTCGGAGGAAATTGCTGACCGTATCGAGAAGACCATGCCCCCTGAGCTCCGTGATGACGAAGGTGGTGAGGGCACCGATGCCAACATGGTGGACACGCCGAAAGGCCTCATGCCCAAGGATCAGGTCGGCCCCATGCTGGCGCAGATGGACCAGCAGATGCAGCAGATGGGCAAGGAGCTGTCTGATGCCAACACGGGCATGGACAAGGCTCGTTTGCAGGCTGAGACCCAGATTACTATCGCCAAGATCAACGCTGAGAGCAAGGAAGACGTCGAAGAGCTCAAGGGCATGATTCAGATGCTGCTGGTCAAGATGCAACCCCCTCCCGCACTGGTCGCCGATGTCTCAGCAGACCTTGCCGAGGACGATAACAATGCGTCTCAATCTATTACTCGTCCTGCAGGATACCCCCCTGCAGATCAGGCGCAACAGGGTGCCCCTACCGGAGTGGCTGAATCCGGGCCGGAGATCGCGCAATGATCGTGCCAGAAACCACACAAGTCGAGCAGTCAAGCCAAACGGAAGCCCCGAAGATTGAGACAACGACAATCTCGTTCGATCAGCCTGAGCAGGCCCCCAGGGTAGAAGCAGCTCAAACCGAAGACGTAAAGGTCGAAGAGCAGTCCGAAGAAGACCAGCAGAACGACCGGGACGAGAAGGGACGCTTCAAAGGCGTTCAGCCTCGTATCGACGAACTCACCCGTGCTCGCCGTGAGGCTGAGCGTGAGGCATCGTACTGGCGAGGAATCGCCCAACAGGGTCAGGCGCAACAATCGGCTCCGGCTGCGCCCACAAAGCCTACCCCTGACAAGTACGACGACTACGGTGACTACGTTGAAGCCTTGACCGATTGGAAGACCGAACAGGCAGTGGCGAAGCGTATGGAACAGGACAGTACCCGCAAGGTTGCTGAAACCCGAAGCCAGACCTTCGCAGAACGTCAGGTCGCCACTCGTGCCGTGTTGCCAGACTACGATGCAGTGGTGGGGGCCTCAGAAACCCCCATAGCTAACCACGTAGGCGAAGCACTCATGGAAAGCGATCGGGGACCAGAGCTGGCCTATCACTTCGCCAAGAACCCGGATGTACTGCAGAGCCTCAACGGTATGACCCCCATGCAAGCCGCTCGCGAGATCGGTAAGTTGGAGGCTACGCTCCCGACCAAGACGGCTCCGGTGGTGCCAAGCAAGAAGCTCAGCACCACTCCAGCGCCAGCGAGCACCACGGTGACGCAGGGTCGTGCTACTCAGCCAGCGTTGGCAACAGCCAGCATGGGTGAATACATGGCTCAACGCAAGTCCCAAGGCGCTCGCTGGGCGCAGTAACCAATCTGTAATCTGAAGGAATTTCAACATGACGAATACTCTTGTCACCTGCTCCATCGTTGCCAAAGAATCACTGGCAATTCTGGAAAACATGGTCGCATTCGCGGGCATGGTCAATCGCGACTGGGAAGATGAGTTCACGGGCAACCAATCCCGTGGCTACTCTCCTGGTCAAACCATCAACATCAAGCGTCCTCCTCGCTACACATACCGTTCTGGTCGTGTTGCAGCACCTCAAGCAACGGTTGAAACCACAACTCCGTTGACCCTGAGTCAAGGTGGTTGTGACCTGAACTTCACTTCGTTGGAACGCACCCTGTCCCTTCAGAAGCTCGAAGACAAGCTGCAAGCTGCTCTGGCTACTGTTGCCAACGAGATTGATCGTCAGGGTTTGACCCTCGCGCGTCAGGCTACGTTCAACACCATCGGCACTCCAGGCACGCTGCCTGCAACCCAAGCTCTGGCGCTCGCCGCTATCACTGGTGTCAACCAGCGCCTGGACGAGATGGCTGCTCCTCGCGACAAGCGTCGTGGTCTGATCATGTCTCCTGCGCTCAACGCTGCGACCATCCAAGGTTTCGCAGGGTTGTTCAACAGTGGCGACAAGATCAGCAAGCAGTTCGGCTCCGGCATGATGGTTGACTCACTTGGTCTGGCTTACGCCATGGACCAGAACGTTGACACCCACACCAACGGTACGCAAGCTGTTGCAGGCACAAACGTGAACGGTGCGAACCAAGTGGGCTCCGCTATCACCGTCGTGGGTCTGGGCGGCACGATCACTCGTGGCACCAAGATCACCCTCCCCGGTGTGTTCGCGGTCAACCCTCAGTCTCGTGTGTCCACTGGCGTGCTGGCGCAATTCACCGTGACTGCTGATGTGGCTGCTGCTGCTGCGAGCATCCCGATCAGTCCTGCTATCGTGACCTCTGGTGCCTTCCAGAACGTGACTGCATCGCCGACCGCTGGTCAGCCTTTCGTTATCTTCGGTACTGCCTCTGGCTCGTACCAAGCGAACGTTGGCTTCCACAAGGATGCCTTCACGCTGGCGATGGTGCCAATGTGGGCTCCTCCTGGTGGCAAGGGCGTCATCGACGTGGCTCAGGAAACCTACAAGGGCTTCACCGTGAAGGTCACCGAGTTCTATGACGGTGTCAACGACAACAGCATCATGCGTCTTGACGTGCTGTTCGGTTGGGCTGCAACGTACCCTGAGCTGTCTTGCCTGTACGCGACTTGATCATGTGAGGGGGCTTCGGCTCCCTCCTGTCTGAACTTCACCAACTCCAAGGAATTCAATCATGGTTCTTCTTTCTCGTGCATACGCTGGCTACTTGGCTGGCACCATCGTTCAGCTCCCGGCCTCGGTCGAAGCTGCCCTCGTTGCTCAAAATCTGGCTACCGTGTCGGCAGGCCCTGTGACTCCTGGTGCCGTGACAACCACGATGCCCGGTGGTCGTGTGGGTATCGCCGCTGCTGGCACTTCCGTTGTGGTTACGAACCCAGCGTTCACCACAGAGACCAAAGTCGCTGCAACTTTGTCAAACGCTGCTGCTGACGGTACTGCTCTGTACATCACCCGCATCACTCCTGCTGCTGGCTCGGTAACGTTCGCCCTGAACGCTGCTGCCACTGCTGCTGTCGCGATTGATTGGGCAGTGCTTGGACCATTCGGTGGTCTGACTAACCTCAGCTAACTTCGGCTGCTACAACCATTGGGTTAACCCCCTAAAGGGGTTATAACCCTAGGTCTGTAGCAGTGTTGCACCCTTCACACACGGAGAATACACCATGTACCCTCAATGGATCACTCGCGCCCCCGGTATCGGGCCTGTCCTCGTCCAGAACGAGAAGGAAAAGACTCAGCTCCTCGAAGACTGGGAAGTTGAGCAACTCGAAATCGCTGAGAAAGCTGCTGCCGAAGCCAAGGCTGTTGCGCTCGCTGCCAAGGCTGACGCTGAAGAGTCTGCAAAGCTGGCGATCAAGGCCAAGAACGGCAAGTAACCCCGATACACTCGGTATCGGTTTGCGTGGTTTTGGGGCTTTGTTGGCCCCAAACCTATGCCAGCCCCTAGCCAAGGACCCAAAAACGTAGCCTACGATGGTTTTTGCCCTTCGCCCGCATGTCTTAACCCCCTAGGAGGTACCAAATGCCCAGCGGTATCGTAGTTTCAGACCTCATACGGTCATCCATGCGCCTCATAGGTGCTATCGCCACTGGTGAAACCCCAACAGCAGACGAAACCGCTGATGGCTTGCTGGTGCTCAACGACATGCTGGAGAACTGGTCCACAGAAACCCTGTCGGTCTGGGGTTCCAGCAACCAAACGTTCAACCTCGTTGCAGGCCAGCGTACATACACGATCGGGCCTGCTGGTGACTGGAACACCACACGACCCCAGAACATCGATGACTCCTACTGCACGTTCAGCGGTGTGGACTTCCCTGTGAAGGTCATCAGCCAAGAGATGTACAACGAGATCAACCTGAAGTCCATGGCTCAGCCTATCGTAGAACGCATGCTCTACGTGAACGAGTTCCCGCTGGGCGTCGTTACTGTGTGGCCTGTGCCTACTCAGGCGCTCCCCATCACGCTGACCATGAACCGTATCCTGAGCTTCCCCGTGCTGGCAACCGATACGTTGACAGGGCCTCCCGGCTTCTTGAAAGCCATACGGTACTGCCTTGCAGTGGAGTTCGCCCCTGAGTTCGGTGTGGAAGCAAGCCCAACAGTGATGGCTGTCGCTGCTGATTCCAAGGGCGATTACAAACGTTCGAACCTACCTCTGCTGGAATCTGCCTGTGATGCAGCTCTGACAGTACCTCAGGTAGCACTCTACCAACGGGGGTACTGATATGTCGCAGTTTCCATTCGTTGGAGCCAGCTACGCTGCTCGCAGTGCTTCGTTCGACGCAGAACAGTGCATCAACCTATGCCCTGAGACAGGCACCCCAACGAGTAAGTCTGTCGTGATGCTGCTGGGTACGCCCGGTAAAAGACTCTGGTCCACGTTGTCAGGTAGTCGAGTCCGGGGACTGATCAAGATCAATGATGGCGTCGCTGTCGCTGTCGTCGGGTATAACGTGTACAAGCTGGATGCACTAGCCAACGGCACGCTGATAGGCACAATCGACTCACAGACTACCCCTGTTGGCATGGCGAGCAACGGAACCGTGGTTATGCTGGTAACAGGCCCAAACGGGTTCATCGTAGATACTGCTGCGAATACTGTTACTCAAATCACTGACCCTGACTTTGTGGGGGCAGACACGGTCCAGTTCATCGATGGTTATTTTGTGTTCAACAAGACAGGTACTGGACAATTCCAGATAACACAACTCTACGGCACTGACATTGATGGTTTAGATTTCGCCACTGCTGAGGGCGCTCCAGACATACTGCTGTCCCTGCTGGTGGACCACAGGGAAATATGGTTGTTCGGTGAAACCAGTACCGAAGTATTCTTCAACAGTGGTAACGTGGACTTCCCGTTCGAACGCATCAACGGAGCGTTTATCGAGCAGGGTTGCGCTGCGAAGTTCAGCCCTGCTAAGATGGACAACACCGTGTATTGGCTCACCGCAGATGAACGTGGTCAAGGCACCGTGCAACGAGCGCAAGGGTACAGCCCCCAACGTGTGAGTACTCACGCACTCGAATACGCCTTGGGGCAGATGCCTCGTATCGACGATGCTGTATCGTACACTTATCAGCAGGAAGGCCACTCGTTTTATGTGCTGAACTTTCCTACTGCTCAGAAGACGTGGGTCTACGACGCTGCAACGAATCTATGGCATGAACGCGCATGGCGTGACCCGTCGACAGGCACGTTGAAGCAAGATAGAGCTATATGCCAGATGGCCTTCGCGGGTGAAACGATCGTTGGTGACTGGGAAACAGGTAATCTCTACGTGCTCGACCTGGACTACTTTACCGACAACGGAGACCTCATCAGCCGCGTGCGATCCTGCCCCCATACCTCGGACCAGAGCTACAGATACCAATTCTTCGACTCACTACAGGTGGATATGCAGACTGGTGTGGGGCTGTCTTCTGGGCAGGGTAGTGACCCACAAGCGATGCTTCAATGGTCTACTGACGGTGGGTACTCCTGGAGCAACGAGCTCTGGGCCTCCATCGGCAAGATAGGCGAACGTCGTAGCCGGGTGAAGTGGCGTAGGCTCGGTCGTAGTCGTGACCGTGTGTTCAGAGTAGTAATCACAGACCCTATACGGGTGGCAATAGTCGGGGCCAGCGTACAAGTCAGGACAGGTACATCATGAATGAAGCTTTGCGTTTCGTCCCCCCACGAGTACAGCTCGTTGACCCACGCACAGGTATGATATCCCGTGAGTGGTATCTGTTCTTCCAAGGGGTTTTCAACCGTGTTGGTGGTGCTGACGGGGTAAGCACTACGGAACTGGAAGCCAGCCTGTTCGAAGACGCAGGCAACAGCGAAACAAACGCCATGTTGTTCAACGTAGAAGACGCAGCAGGCCAGAACCCCCAAGGTCAATATCCTGATGCTCAGACAGATACTTCCCAGGACCCATACCAACGAGAAGCGCAGGTAGACAATATCACCGCTGAGTTGTCAGCCCTGCAAGACCGGGTAGCCGAACTGGTAAAAGAGCTGGATTCTATCAAACAAGGTATTCTCATTTAGGAGCACTTCATGACCGTAACTGCAAAAGCACTATTCGAACCTCTGCAAGCACAGAACGCTGAAACCACTCAGTACACTGCCCCAACGGGCACCCGGACTATAGTCGATAAGTTCACAGGCACAAACACAACCACGGCTGTCGCTACATTGACTGTGAAGTTGGTCGCTTCTGGGGGTGCTGCTGCTGCCACCAACACAATCGTTTCAGCCAAGACGCTGCAACCCGGCGAGGCGTACACATTCCCTGAAGTGGTGGGGCATGTACTGAATCCTGGTGACTTTATCAGCACCCTCGCTGGGACTGCTGCTGCGATTACCATCCGCGCAAGTGGACGGGAGGTAAGCTGATGCCCCACTACGACGAAGCTCGAGGACTGTTGAGCGACATATCGAAGCAGAGTGCTACGTTGGTAGCAGACGATACTCACGCCGCGACGAGCAAAGCAACTCCAGTGGACACTGACGAGGTCCCACTGGTGGATAGCGCTGCTTCGTTCTCGTTGAAAAAACTGACGTGGGCCAACATCAAGGCGACTTTGGCAGCATGGATCGCAGGCAACTTGATACCTGCCAGCTTTACGTCGGTGACAACCTCTGGAACAATCCAAACCGACAACGCACAGTATGTCAAGTCAAAAAACGCGACAGGAGTAGCGACTCGGATACTAGGAATCAGTGTAGGAAACGTCGTGTACGTCGGGTCTCTCGATACGACTGATGTACATACTCTGGTCGCTAGGTTGAGTGGCGTGGACCGTGTGATCACTGACGCAACGGGCGTGATCGTGTTCGGTGACATTACAACCTCTGGTGGGGCTATCCTACACAAGACACTATCATCTCTGTCCAATGGTGCAGGCGTAGCAGCAGGGACAATCCTAAACGCACCAGTAGCAGGAAACCCAACTAAGTGGATCGGTGTAAACGACAACGGGACAATCAGGTATATACCATCATGGTAAACGCGATCACTCTTAACCCCTCAGAAGTCATGCGAAACCTTGTGGTCGGAGGTGTTGGCGCTGCTGAAGCAACTATGCTCACGCACGAACAGTCCTACTGTCCGGTAAACCACTATTTCGGTCCAGGCATTTACATCCGTGAAGTATCCATGGCTGCTGGCATCTTCGCCATTGGGCACAAGCAGACCCAAGAGCACGTGAACATACTGCTCAAGGGCAGTGTGCTCATGATGAACGAAGACGGCACCACGCACCAGTTGAACGCTCCTATGATGTTCACAGGCAAACCCGGTCGCAAGATGGGGTATATCCTGGAAGACGTGGTGTGGCAGAACATATACGCGACAACCGAGCGTGATGTGCAGGTGCTCGAAAGTATGTTCCTGGATAAGTCTCCAGCATGGGTTGATGCGAACGAACTACGCATAAAGTCGGAGCACATACTGCATGAGCCAGACCGTGCTGATTTCGCTGATGTGCTGTTCCGGTCTGGGTTCTCTGCAGAAACCGTTCAGCGCCAGTCAGAGAACACCAGTGACCAGCGTCCCATGCCCGGTGGTGCGCAGAAGTTCAAACTAGGTCAGTCACCAATACACGGTACAGGGGTGTTCGCTACTGCCAACGTAACCACTCACGAGGTCATCGGGCCAGCAAGAATCGAAGGGTTGCGTACCCCGTTGGGTCGGTACACAAACCATTCCAAAACCCCGAACGCTTATATGCGGCTCCATGGTAGTGGTGATGTCAGCCTCGTAGCACTCAAGGACATTTCAGGCTGCAACGGTGGTCGAGACGGAGATGAGGTGACAATAGACTACAGGCAGGCTCTGCGCCTATCCGGAATAACCTGCTCAACTACAGGAGAACTAACATGAGCGGAATTGCAACAGCTATCGTAGGGTCTGCGATCATCGGTGGGGTAATGTCGTCCAACGCTGCTGGGGACGCTGCAGACGCACAGGTTCAATCATCTCAAGAAGCCAATGCCACACAGCTCCGGATGTTCGAGCAGAACCGGAAAGACCAGGAACCGTGGCGTGAAGCTGGTGTTTCTGCGTTGGGTCAGCTCAGTGCAGGCACAGCAGCAGGCGGTGACTTCAACCGTGATTTCACGCTGGCCGACTTTACCAAAGACCCCGGCTACGACTTTCGCATGCAACAGGGCCAACGAGGGTTGGATTCGAGCGCGGCTGCTCGTGGTGGCGCTCTGAGTGGCGCTGCAATCAAAGCATCTGAACGGTACAGCCAGGACTACGCTTCCGGTGAATACCAGAACGCCTACAACCGATTTAACGCTGACCGCACAGCACGGTTCAACCGTCTGTCTTCTATCGCTGGTACAGGCCAGACCGCTACGAATCAGGTAGGTTCGCAAGGTGCGCAAGTGGCATCCAGCATCGCAGAGAACCAGATCGGCGCTGGTAACGCTCGTGCCAGTGGGTACATCGGGCAGGGCAACGCGATGAGCGGTGCAGCCAACACCCTCGGTAACTTCGCCATGAACAGCCAGTACATGAACCAAGGCACGAACCCCTATGCGTTCAGGCCAGCGCAGAGCAACAGCGTACAGTTGACAGACGGTACATCGTTCTACGGTTGAAAGGAAACACAACATGCCAGTAAATTCGTCAATCGCGATGTCGGGTCGCCAGTTCCAACTGGACAACCCCATCGACGTACAAGGCAAGGTCGCCACGTTGCGCCAGCTCGCAGGCCAGCAAGAGCTCCAGCAGATGCAAATCCAGCAAGCTCGACAGACCCAGGACCAGGAGCGCACGCTGGCTGATCTGTACAAGGGTAACGTCGGGCCAGACGGTACTATCAATCGTCAGGGCATGTTCACTGCTGCTGCTGAGCGTGGTCTGGGGGCGAAGATTCCAACCATGCAGAAGCAGTTCGCTGAAGCGGATAAAGCAACGGCAGACGTCAAGCACACGGGTGTTCAGACAGGTGAATTGGAGTGGAAGGTAGCCAAGAGCAAGATCGAAGCATCTGGTGCTGCCCTCAGCTCGCTGTTGGCTAACCCCAACACTACGCACGGTGAAGTCATCCAGACGATGGTGGGTCTGGTGAACCGAGGAATCGTAACCCCAGAGCAGGGGCAACAGGCTATCCGCGAGTTGCCCGGAGACCCCGTGCGTCTGCGTCAGTACCTCGTGCAGAAAGGTATGGAGGTCATGGAAGCTGGCAAGCGCATGGAGATGATGGCACCCAAGCGCACCGAGGTCAACGATGGCAAGACCACGCAGTTCGTTGACACGAACCCGTACACAAACCCTCAGGGTCCTGCACCCATCAAGATGCAGACCACTCCAGGCCAGGACCAGAGCAACGCTACGTCCGTACGTGGTCAGAACCTTGTCAACGCACGGGCACTGGACGCGAACGGTATCGCGCAGACTTCGGCACGCACGCAAGTCGTGGAAGGCCCTGATGGGTTCATGCTCATCGACAAGGGTACAGGTCTGGCTCGTCCTGCTGCTACGCTGAACGGTGCTCAGGTGCAAGGCAAGAACGTGGGTCTGAACGACGTGCAGTCCAAGGCCCTACTGTTCGGTTCCCGCATGCAAGCGGCTGAGAAGGTGCTGGGTGACATGGCGCTCCAAGGCACGGTGCGTCCTTCGGTTATGAAAAACGTCGTCGAGCGCATCCCTCTGGTGGGCGGAGCTGCTGGTGCTGCTGCCAACAACATGTCTTCACCACAACAACAGAAGGTCGAGCAGGCGCAACGTGACTTCATCAACGCCGTGTTGCGTCGTGAGTCTGGTGCTGCTATCGCCGAGTCGGAGTTCGAGAACGCTCGGAAGCAGTACTTTCCAGCCGTGGGTGATTCACAGGCGGTCATCCAGCAGAAGAGCCAGAACAGGCAGCTCGCGACGAAGGGCATCCTGGCTGAAGTGCCTGCCAAGCAGCGCAACTCTCTCGAACCCGGTGCGGCTGATGCCTCTGGCGTGCCAGACGACATCGCAGCCATTCTCAAGAAACATGGAGGCAAGTGATGGCTACCCAAGACGAAATCATTCAGGCTATCCGCGCTGCGGACAAGGCAGGCGATTCGGCCTCGGTGCGCAAGCTCGGTGCGTACCTGAAGACCCTGCCTGCTCAGGCTGCTCCTGCTGAGACCTACGACCCCACAGAGGGCATGAGCACCACGGACAAGTTCCTCGCAGGCACGGGCAAGGCGTTCGCTGATCTGGGTCGCGGTGTAGGTCAGATGGTGGGCCTCGTATCCCAGGAAGAAGTCGACGAAGCCAAGCGGCTGGACGCTCCGTTGATGCGCACCACTGCGGGCACCGTGGGTAATGCCACAGGCAACGTAGCGGCTGCTCTACCAACGGTGTTCATACCCGGTGCTCAGGGGCTTGCTGGTGCTGCCCTGACGGGTGCTGGTATGGGGCTTATCCAGCCTGTTGCCCGTGATGAGTCCCGGCTGAAGAACGTTGCTGTCGGCGCTACTGCTGGTGCTGGTGGCGTGGTGGCAGGTCGGGTGCTGGCTGCTGGTGCCAATGGTGCCAAGGCGCTGGTGGAGCCCTTTACAGACAAGGGTAGACAGGCCATTGCCGGACGTACCCTGGACCGATTTGGTGTTCAAGCGGGTGACCTTGCAGGCGTCAGCAACGCACCTACTGTCACAGGGGCTGTCCCAACGATGGCAGAACGGATAGTCCGGCCGGAAGGGGCTGCTGGTGCTGCTCGCCTGCAGGACTCGGTACGAAGCCTTGACCCAGAGATCGCCAATAAGTTCGTTGCTCGTGAAGTAGAGAACAACGCTGCTCGAGTGGGCACCTTGCGTGAACTGTCTGGTGAAGGTGGCGCACGTGACTTCGCTGAAGCCATGCGCAACGGCACAGCGAAGGAACAGTATGGCAAGGCGTTCGCTACCAAGATGGACATGAAATCCATGTCTGCAGCAGAACGCGGCGAGGTCACGAAGTTGATGCAAGTGCCAGCCATCAAGGACGCCATCAAAGCTGCGAAAGAAATCGCTGGTAACAACAGCCTGAACATCGGCAACCCCAACGGGAGCATCGAAGGTTTGCACCTGACCAAGCTGGCCATGGATGACGCTATCACCTCTGCCAGCAAGGGGGGCTCAGCCGTTGCGGTCAACAAGGCAATGTCTATCAAGACGGCACGTGACCGCCTTGTCAAGTTCATCGAGCGTATGGCTCCTGACTACGGTGACGCTCGCATGACCTACGCTGAGATGAGCAAACCGCTGAACCAGATGGACGTGGCTGATGCGCTGTTACGCAAGGGCACCAGCGCCACGAGCGATCTGGGGGGCACGCCTCGCCTGATGCCTGACAAGTTCGTCAGTCTGCTGAAGAACGAAGAAGCAACGGTGAAGGGCGCTACGGGACGTGACCTTGGCAAGCTCTCCGAGGTGCTTGACCCGGACCAGTTCTCCAAAGTGATGGCAGTAGGGCAGGAGTTGGATAAGGGTGCTGCTGTGGCTCGTGCTGCGAATGGTCCAGGCAGTGCAACGGCACAGCGTCTGGCTTCTCAGAACGTGTTGCGCCAGCTCCTCGGGCCTACAGGATTGCCTCAATCGTGGGCTGAATCCACGATGCTGAATACCGCTATGCGCCCGATTCAGTTCGCGTACAACGGTGTGGCGGAACCCAAGATTCAGGCAGTGCTGGCTGATTTGTTACTCGATCCTACCAAGGCTCGTGCTGCTCTGCAAGCTGCTCACACTGCACCACAGACGTTACCACAATCCGTGCGTGACGCTATCCCGTATTTGGAACAGGCTATGAAAGCCTCAATCCCGGCTGCTGCGCTCGCGGGACAACGGTAAGAACAGCAGTCGTTTGATTTTGCTATTTGGCATGCGTCTGCGCAATACCTCGACCGATACACGTATTGGGACGAGAATTGCAACTGCAATAAACGGTTTTAGGAAGATGGCTAGTAACATACTCATCGGAATATTTTTAACAGGAGTTCAGATATATGGCCGCACTACTGCCCGAAGGCAAACAGAGTTTCAACAACAGCGCTGGTGTCCCTCTCGTAGGTGGCAAGGTTTTTACCTACGACGCTGGCACCAGCACCCCTCGAGTCACGTACCAGGACGCAGCAGGCACCGTACCTAATACGAACCCGATTATCCTAGATGCTCGAGGGGAAGCCACAATCTTCTGGTCTGGTGGTGCATATAAAGTAGTTCTGAAGGATGCTTCGGACGGAACCCTCTGGTCGGTAGACAACATCATCGACGCTGCCGACCAGTTACGGGTCGAGATTGCAGGACCTTCTGGTACTGAGTCGGTTGGGTTCGTACAGACAGGAGTAGGTGCAGTCACTCGCACAGCACGGGAAAAACTTCGGGAGATCAAGTCCTTTGAAGACGTGGGGGGCATAGCGAGTAACACAGTCAATCAACTCGGGTTACTCAATGCAGCGCTGGCTCAATACTCGCACTTGGTTATCAATGGTAATGTCGCCATCAATCCACCACCACTACTTATACCCAGCAACACGACACTTGAGTTTCGCCATGGCGCGAAGATTACCGCTTTATCAACGGGACCACATATCCTTGGATGCGTGGCCTCGGCACAGAACATCACGGTGTTAAACCCAGAGGTAGACGGTGCTAATATCCGGGGACTCAATGGGTTTGGCTTTGACACGAGCAGTGCTCTGTCAGCAGCAAAAAACATTCGTGTCATCAACCCCATTGCCCGAAACTGCCTGCGTAGCTCAGCAACTGGCGGTGGACGGGGGTACACAATCCAGAAAAACGTGACCAGTGCTACCTTCATCAATGCAAAAGCTTTTGACTGTACGACTGGTGCGGATCTAAATGGTAGCGCCTCACTCGGTCCGGTAGTTGGTATGGTGATAGACGTACTGTACGCAGAGAATTGCCAAGAAGCGATCAGTATCTACGGCGACGGTACAAACACGAATTCAACCGTTCCTCCTGTGTTGGCCACGAACTCAACAGCGACGATCGGTACGGTGATCGCACGAAACTGTGGCCGCACTACAGACACGACTCTGTACTCTGGTTCAGGAGTCGCTGGTGACGCAGATGGCGGTGTGGTCGTATCACGTCGGGGACGTAACGTTGCCATCAACAACTTGACCGTTTATAACGACCTTGGCTACACCATTGGTGCGTTGTTTCGCGGTGTTGGCAACAACATCAAAATCAACAATTTCGAGATGTTCGGTAATGTTCAGGCGGTATGCATCATTGGGTCGGCAGATAACCTGCTACCAAATCCCAACACCAATGACCCGAGCTACGGTATCGCGCTCAAAGGACGCTTTCACAACACTGCGACGAACGTGTTGGACGTGAGAATCTCAACGGGCACCAACTACATAACGGGTGTTGATATAGATGTGGACGTCAGCTCCTTCCCAACAGCCAACGCAATACTGAAAACGCTTTCTTCGTTCCGCAATGATTCAAAAATCAAAGTGACCAGCACACCATCGGCTGACGTGATCCAAGGGACATTGCTTGATGTGTTCACGTATTGCAACACGTTGGCCCTCGCCACCAAGCAACGCACGATATGCAGTTCGGTTCAAGCGCATTCGTCGGTTACTTTCGAGGACGTAACAACGCACAACGACGATATAGTCCTTGGCAGTGCTGCACGAGTTGATTTTTCAACTGCATCCGCGTTCGCAGGAGCAGCGGATGGGTATGTGCTGGTCAAGGTCGCTGGTGTGACTAAAAAACTTCCCGTTTTTAGCGTCTAACTCAACCTAACTTTTAAGGAAGTACATGCCCGCAGAATCACAGACATACTTCAACGTCGCTATTCTGATATTTGGTGGCTTAGGCGGTTGGATTTTGAACAACCTAAAGGACAGTCTCAAATCACTCCAAGCGTCTGACATAGCGATCACGACCAAGGTACAGTCTATCGAAGTGTTGGTAGCCGGGACTTATGTAACACGACAGGATATGGACAAGATGGTTACAGCCCTGTTCGCTAAACTGGATAAGATCGAATCGAAGCTCGATGGCAAGGTGGATCGGGACTCGTGCAACATCCACCACAAGGGGGGCGCATGAATATCACCGACACAATCTCAGAACTCATCAAGCGGGAAGGCAGGTACTCCAATAATCCTGTCGATGCAGGAGGTGAGACTATGTGGGGTATCACCGTTGCAGTGGCTCGAGCCTTCGGATACACGGGGCCAATGAAGGACATGTCTCAACAAACGGCACGTGATATCTACGCTCAACGCTACTGGCACGCACCACGATTCAACGATATCAGTACACTCAGCGAACCTGTAGCAGAGGAGATGCTGGACACGGGAGTCAACATGGGGCCTTCCGTTGCTGGCAAGTTCCTGCAGCGTGCGCTGAACGTGCTGAACCAAGGGGACAAGGCGTACCCCAACATCGCGGTGGATGGGGCAGTAGGCAACATGACCCTCGCAGCGCTCAAGGCGTTCTTGGCAGCACGAGGCAAAGCAGGCGAGACGGTGCTGGTGCGCATGCTCAACGCGCAGCAGTCGGTGCGGTACATCGAGCTGGCCGAAGCCAAGGTCAGCCAAGAAACGTTCGAATACGGGTGGCAACTCAACCGAGTAGGAGGTCTGTGATGGATTGGAAAGCACTGGTAAGCACGGTCGCACCGTGGATTGGTACTGCGCTCGGGGGGCCTCTGGGTGGCATGGCGGTGGAGGCTGCTGCCAACGCTCTGGGGCTGAACGACAAGACGGTTGATGCTGTGAAGGCTGCACTGTCCGGGGTTACGCCTGAGCAGATGCTGGCACTCAAGAAGGCTGACCACGACTTCGCCCTGCAGATGCAGACGCTGGGATTCAAGAACGTGGCTGACATGGAAGCCATCGCTGCTGGTGACCGTGCGTCGGCGCGCAACATGCAGGTGTCCAAGCCAAGCCCCGTGCCAGCGATGCTATCCGTAGGTGTGACAGTGGGGTACTTCAGTATCCTGATTGGTATGATGGTGGGGCTGCTCAAGGTCAGTGACTCTCAGGCGCTGCTGCTGATGCTGGGTTCCCTGAGCACTGCTTGGGGCATGGTCATGGCCTTCTGGTTTGGCACCACACGGGACTCCGGCCGGAAGACAGAGCTGCTGGCACAAAGCACCCCCACACCCTGAGATACCATTGGTATCCAAGTCAAAGGCCCCTCTTGGGGCCTTTTTGCTATGGGGTAGGGTAGGCAGGGTGCTAAAAACACGCCTTACGATGTTTTTGCCCTTCGCAGTCAGTACACGGTAATGACAACGGTCTTGCCCAACGCACGCACACGGGCAGCACGGGCTTCAGCACGATCCATGGCGTATTCCCTGGAACCTTCGCCAGTTTCAACCAGCTTACCGTTCATCTGGACGCCATACGTGTCGTTGTAAACCTCTACGATGATTTCCACTTGGGCTTTACGCTTGGCACGCTTGGAGCCTTCGGTGCCCTTGAATATGGTGATGGCGGTATCTAGGTGCTTGGTCTTGGACATGATGTTCTCCAGTTGATGATACGGTATTGTCACGAACCCCAGAAGAGGCTCGCAAGACTTTTCGTTTACTTGCCCAACAGCTCGTCCAGAGATGCGTCAACAACCTTCTTAGCCTTACTCACCTTAGCCACTGCTTTCTTGACCGACTCCCGGCGTTCTTCCTGCACTGGTGCTGGCGTAACAGGGGCTTCTGGCTTCGTGGTCTTGGCGCGTTCGTACAGAACTTCCTGGATATCCCAGCCATTCTTCTTGGCGGTACGACGGCAGCACACCACCAACTTACCCTCTTCGTTGATGGCAACGATAGGACGCTTGCGACCGTCAGCGGCTGCAACGGTCTTGGCTTTCGCCTTGCTGGTGATGGTGGGCGCCAGCTTGTGTGAAGCGGCTGCTGGTGCGACTACGGGGATTGCTTGTTTAGTTGTCATGGCGAAGTTCCTTTCAGGGTTGCTGAGCTGCTGAATGCCTCTCAGTGAACGTATTTTCGTACGTTCAAGAACTTCGCCAAGACCTTTCGTTAAACCCTATCAAGACGTAGGGTTATTCAATCCTGGTTCACGTAGCCATGACTGGGTTCGCTGCCTTCATCTGGGTACGGGGTTGAGTACGCTTCGTGTATCAGGCGCTCTATGCGTGCCTGTAACATGTGCAGGTCTTCGATGAACTGCCAGTTACACACCGAGTTGATGCAGGCGTACTCGATGGGCAAGAGCTTGTTGGCTTCAGCGTACTGCGTCATGCGCGCGAAGCTAACCCCACGGTGACGAGGAAGCCGACCGTTGTCGCGCGCCAGTTCGATGAGCTTTTTGCAGAAGTGCAGCGCCTTCTCAGCGTCCTCCTGCCCCTTCTTGAAGCGGTGCCGGGTGATGTACTTGCTGATCTGGCCTTCGAAGTAGCCAAGGTCCAGTTCGTGGGCGAGGTCCCAGTGCTGGAACGGGTTCTTGTAGTGGGTTCCACCTACTTGAGTAGTGTTAGCGGTGCTCATGCGTTCATCTCCAATTCTGCGCCTGTTGCTGGCGTGATTCCAAGGGTCCAGGCGTCGGCCACCACTTCAGCGGTCAACTCCTGTGCGTTATCAGGCATCTTTGCCATCAGTATCCAGCCAAGCCCACGGGCTACCATTGGTCGGCAATACGAGTTGCCAAGCCGGACTTCTTCCAGGCACCACAACACCAGCTCCATGCGGTCAGCCCACTTGAGCAGAATAGCCTCAGGCACGGTGATCTGGAAGTCTTGGTACAGGGGCGTCAGGTCTTCCTCGATGATGTCCATCAGCGGTCCGAGCTCCGGGTGTGCTCTCTTGATGGGGGCAGGTATGTCCCCAGTGAACAGCTCGGGCAGATCGTGGTGCAGCACTGCGTTCATCAGGTTCTTGGTACACATGGGGTTGACCTGCTTGATGAGCATCAGCATGCCGAACGTATGTTCTGCGATGGACTGGCTACGATGCGTGCGCTTCACGTGGTAACGCTGCACTGCACCAGCATCACGGTATAGGGTAGCTTCTACGAGGGCCTTCATGCCAGCACCACTTTCTTGTCAGATGCGCGGTGAGCACGACGTTGCACCCACTCGAACATCGCCATTCGCCAGTCGGAAGCAGGCAAGTCTTGGATGACCGCCATGGAGCTAGCGTAGAGCTTCATCTTGTACAGGGTGTACGCACGCACAACAGGCTCGACCATAGTGCGTCCGAACTCGGATGCGTACGATACCGTACGAAGGTCTTCACCCTGCTCTACCTGCGTAGCCATGTGGATGCAGTCGTAGTACAGCAGCATCGCGTCGGTCGCGTCAACAGCCAGCGGGTAGGGATGCACCGACCCCAACGAGTACGGGTTGTGAACGTGGCCGTGCTCGTATTCACCCTCACGGAACTTCAGCCAGAACGGGTTGTCCGTGTAGACGTGGTAGTTGTTCGACTGCTGAACGTAGTAGCCTACCTTGACGCCCACCATGATCGCGATGAATTCCTGCAGGACGCTGAACTGCACTGCGTTGGCTCCGTATGCCCCCCACACGGCATCGTTGCTTCGGTTGCATACCGTCATGTTGAGCTGGCCTTCCACGATGTCCAGCATGACCATGTCGTTGCAGGGCATGTCCTTGGTCGACTTGTCCAGGTCCATGATGGGGCTCCAGATACTCATCACAACTTGCCGTGTGTCTGGCTTGCGCTTGAGCATTTCGCAGGCACGCTCAATCTGGTCGAATCCGAAAGCGTTGCGCAGACGGTGCCCATACGCACCATGGAACACCACACCGTCGTCGCTGAACTGGCTGATGTTGTTGAGGAAGTACTTGGGTAGCTCAACTCGGTTGCTACCCGACAGAATCCACAAGGATTCAATCAAGTGGAAGAACGGGTTAGCATCACGGATGGTATCGAACAGCACACGCTGACGGGGCTGCGAGTACACTGTACTCACGGGGCCTGGAACACGCATGGTAGTCAAGCCACGTGACTCAGATTGCACGCCACGCTCTTGCAGAAATGCCAAGCCCAGAGGCAGGGCTTCGTTCACGTTGTTGACGCGCAGGATAGCGCCATATCGGTTGTCGTTCATGTTGTTGCCTTTCAGAGAAGATCATTTACACTGGGTTCAGGGAGACCCAGCAGCTCCAGCGCCATGTTGTACGCCTGACGGTATTGTACCCGGTGTACTTCAAGACCTGCTCGTTCAAGACGTGTTGCCCAACTACGGGCAGACGCCAGCTTGCGGTACAGATTCTTGGGGTCGTAGGGCTTCGTGGTGTCCTTGGCTGCACGACGTTTCAGCACGTTCTGGATACAGATGGTTTCGGGGGTATCCAACAGGATGAACACAGCACGGTCAAAGTAGCTGGCGAACGTTGCGCACGTGTCCACGCCTGGAGTGACCAAACCTTCAGCGAACACGTTGCGCACGAACCCCACGTTGTATTGAAGCACGTCGTGCAGAGCTGCATAGGGCTGCATACCGTCCACGCCTCCACAAGCGTTACCGTATTTGCCAGCCAGGACCACGCCAGCTACGCCAGTGTGAGTCCATGTAGCCTTGGGGGTAGACGCCAGCTTGGACACGCCTTGCGCACCACCAGCAGCAGCCAACACAGCACGGGCGAGGGTGCTCTTGCCACTCCCGTTGGTGCCATGCACGTAGACGAGAGTGGTCACGGGGTCACCTCGTTGATGCCGGGTAGGATATCCTTCACCCAATGCGGCTTGGAGTACCCGATCAGCACCCACCCCTTCCGGGTGTTCTGGTACTCGAACCAGTGGTCAAACCCTGCCACTTGACGCACCTTGCAGAACGTGGGCTCGTCAAGCAGGTTGCCGAAATAGTGGGTGCTGCCCTCAGGGGCGACCACTTCGGTTTGCACTTTGATAATCATGGGTTCCTCCTGCAGTTACACGGACGACGCCCTTGGTTGCAGTCACCACCACAACCACCAGCGAACAGGTTGAGGATGTACAAGAGCAGGCGCTTCACAGGTACTCTCCTACAGCCTTCAGGTCTGTTTCGTTCCAGATACCACCAGCGTACAGACCGTTCAGCAGAACTTGTGCCGTTGGGGTTTCATCCATCATGCTGACCAGTCGCTTGTATGCCTTACCACTACGGAAGCTGAACTTATAGTTTCCGTTCCAATGCTGCTTGAATACACACGCAACAGTCTCTGATTCTTGAAGCTTGAGTTTACGTTTCGGTGAAAACGGATGGTCGAGCACGCCAATGTGCCTGTCAATGATACTCATGGTCTCTTCCAGCTCAAAAGAGTTCTCCATATCACCGATAATCAAAGCCCCTTGCTTTGGGAGCTTCGGCATGTATTTGGCACTACCCGTGAAATCCACGGGATGGTGGAATACCGTGTCTTGAATATCCGCCAGCTTCCAGTAGAAGTAATCACCCATCTGCGCCATGTGCTGCATGTTCTTGCGAACACCCATATACGACTTAGCGAAGCATGCTTCCACCATAGCTTCAGGCTTCGGGTACAACGACTGCCACTGAGCCAAAGCCTTCAGACCAGCTTGCCCTCGGAAATGCCTGCGCTCAGTAGCACGTTTGGCAGTGGGGAAGATACTGCGCAGAAACTCGTAGAACGCTGCCCCTTGGAAGTCACTAGCCCGAGCAGCGAGTCCGGGGTTATAAAAGGTACACCACCCCAAGATGTACCGAAGCTTCTTGGCTTCATCCATCTTGGCTCTCGCCAGCAGCATGTACCCAGGATCAGCATCTTCCAGCTCGAACATCAGGTTCGCAAATTTGCGCCAATCACCCGTATAGTCTAACTCCACCAGTTCTTTAACGTTCACAACTATCTCCTTCTTGATACCAACGGTATCGGTTGATAAAAACTATCCCAGCAATTCTTGAACTTCGCGGTATTCCTTGAGCATCTTGAATACTTGCCGTTCGTCATCGTGGAGCATCCGTTGCGTCTGCAACATAACCTCATCCACGGTATCTCGTGCGATTATGTGCTTCACCATCACGTGGTCCCGTCCGGTGCTGATCTGGCGTGCTGCCCCGATGCGCTCGATCACCTGAGCGTAGAACTCACGTCCCCAGAGCATGCTATAGAACACGATGGTGTTGCCACCACCTTGGAGGTTCAGTCCGTGGCCTGCACCTTGCGGATGGACGAACATCACGGGGTGTTTACCAGCGTTCCACTCGTCTTGCAGCTTGGCGAGCATCCGTTCGTTCTTGCAGTCAGCGATAGCTGGTGCCTTGGGGAACATGCTCTTCAGTCGTGCCAGATCGGGCTTGAACCAGTAGGCCACCAGCACGTTACCACCAACACCGTCGATGACTTCCTGCAGCGCTTCCATCTTGGCATCGTGTATCGCCTGCCACGTCTTGGCACCAGCGTCGTCTTCCAGGTAGATGAACCCGTTGGCTAACTGCCAGCACTTGGACGACAAGCTGGCTGCGCTGAGGGCCTCGGTGCTGCCCATCTCCATCTCAAGGAACATCTCCTTCTCGAGCTGCTTATACGTCTTCCGTGCTGCTGGTGGCAGGTCCACGTATATCTCCTGCTTGATGGTGGGAGGCAGGTCTAGCCAGTCTTCGGCACGCATGGTGAGCACCAAGGGGCTGATGAGTTCGGTGATCTGCTGCTCAGCGGTCTGGTCAGGCGTGTAGCCGAACTGTGTGCGTGACCCGTTATCACGCTCCTTACCCGGTGTGAAGAACCTACTACGGTAACGCTCCACTTGAGCACCCAGACGCTGGCCTTCATCCAAGATGAATATCTGCGACCACAAGTCCAGCAGACCCTTGGGTGCAGGCGTGCCAGTCAGAATCACGCGACGGTCGAATCGCTTGACTTGGTAACGCAGAGAACTGAAGCGCTTGCTCTTGGGCGTCTTGAACATGCTAGACTCGTCGATGACGAGCATGTCGTAGGGCCATCCGTACTTGCGAGCACGCCCACGCAACACGTTCAGCAGCCAACGGAAGTTGTCCACGTTGATCACGTGTATCTGTGCGCTACTGTTCAAGGCCAGCAGGCGCTGACGCTCGTTGCCAGTCAGCATCTTGAACGTCAGATGTTTCGTGTGTTGCCACTTGCGAGCTTCCTGACGCCACACACCCTGAGCTGGTCTCAGCGGTGCCACCAGCAGTATCTTGTTCACCACACCAGCGCTCAGCAAGTCAACAGCAGCAGTGAGCGTGATGATGGTCTTACCCAAGCCCATGTCCAGGAACAGGCCAGCACGACGGTGCTTCTTGACGAAGTCAACGCCCTTGCTCTGATACTTGCGAAGGTCTTTACGGTTCAGCACATCCAGATACCAATGATAGCAACCAACACGATAGCAATGCCGTACCACACCCAATCGTGCCACGTGTCCACTGGGTACACCTGCACCCAAGCGCCGTTCACTTTCACATACTGTTTTCCCACGATCACAATCCTTGGTACTTTATAAAACATGAAACCGAAATTATCACCACCACGTACCAGAAGTAGCACCACCGTTCGGGGATACCCAACAGTGCCAAAACAGCCAACGTTCCTAGCCCCAAAGATACGGAGACTAGCATGATGTGCTCAGTCAGTCCTAGCATAGTATTCCTCCAGTAGTTCATCAACCTGTGCCTTGGTGTAACACACCACGACGGTAAACCCCATTCTACACAACTTCAGGTGCCAGCGTTCCTGAAGCGGTTCAAACTTGCCACCTACAGGCCTCTTCAACTCCACGAACAACACGATACCACCCGGTATCAGCAGCAGACGGTCTGGGATGCCCCGCACCCCGAACGGGTTGAGCTTGATGCACAAGCCTCGCAGCACCTTCACGCCCTTGCGCAGATGGTTCTCTACTGAGGCTTCACTGATTAGTCTTTCCGATATCTTACGCATACAAAACCCTTCGCAGCCAATGGCATGCCCTTGCTCCATGCTGGCACGTTGCAGACCAGCGCTTCCAGATCCTTGATGTTGCTGGTGCCGACCTTGCGCAGCGTCAGTGCTTCATCGTGTACGGTGCCGATGACCGGGTATCCGTTGGTCTCAGCAGACAACATGCCTTCCTGCATAACGTCGAAAGCAATACCCTGCACGATGTTCTCGATCAACTTGCCACCGTAGGTCTTCTCACGTACGAACTGACCCTTGATCTCTGTGCGGAAACTGATCTCGTACGCAGGCTTACCCCAACGTTCTACAGGTACAGCACGCGCATACGGGTAACGGATACTCCGACCAGACGGGAGCTGAATGCAGAGCCAGTGCTCACTCATGTAGAACTTGCACGTCAGCCCTTCGTACGTGGTACCTGGATGCCTGATAGCCATAGCCACAAGGTTCTCCACCGTCTTCCAGCTTGCAACGATGGCCGGGACGCCCTTGCGGTACGTGCTCACAGCGCTCTTGGCGAACTCCTCCGTGATGATCACGCCAGCATTGGCACAGTAGTCAACGAACTTCACGCCGCCTAGCTGATACCCACAACCCAGCACCAGATTCTTGGCGATGCGTCGCTGCTCGTCGGATACCTCAGACACATCCTTCAGCCGGAACAGGGTCACCGCCATAACCTTGTAGACGTCCAGACCCTTGCGGTACGCTGCCAGGATAGTTTCTTCGCCTGCTACCCACGCCAGGATACGTGCTTCGATGGCCGTGTAGTCAACCACTGCCAGCTCGTATCCGGCCGGAGCACGGATAAAGCCTCGCATGCACTGGCTGATGACGTCGATAGGTTTGTCGTACAGCATCGTGAACAGCTCTGCATCCTCGTACTCCAGCAGGGCGAACACCATGTCACGCTGGTGGTCCTTGAGCATGCCCCGGATGAAGTTGTGCGGCTGCACCAGTCGGCCAGCGTAGCGTCCCGTGTGGGCACCGTGGTAGAGGAAGCCTCCTTGCACCACCCAGTCGTCGGGGTCGGCACAGGCCATCATGCTGATGAGCTTTTTGGTGCTGGCTTTGCCTGCCTCAACTCGAAGCTCCAGCAGAGCACGGGTGCCAGCATCCAGCTTGGCATCCTTGAGCGCTTCCTCGATGGTGTTCTTCTGCATGTTCGCAATGTCAAGCCCACGCTCAGCGAACATCTCGATCATCTTGGCTACTTGGGTAGCCTTCAGACCACCAGTCAGCGCACTGACACGCCTGCCGATGTCCTCTTCCAGAGACTTCACCACCTTCAGTGCCTTGCGCACCAACGGCATATCAATCGGAAGACCACGGTCGTTCATGGCCATGTCCAGCAGGAACATGCGACGCTGACGAGGTATCAGGTCAGGCAGGGCTTCGTCCAGGACTACTTCACCCAAGACGTCAGTCGCACAGTACTCACTGAACCTGTTGAACCGTACAGGGTCGTCCTCTGGTAGTACCCGTGTGCGTGCATCAGCCTTCGTAGGCTTGCGTGGGCTGCAGAACACCTTGATGAGCTTGGCACCTTCTAGGTCTTTCTCAACGCTGCTGCCGATGGCCTTCAGCGCCTTCTCCAAGCTACGTGGCAGACCAGACGCTGCTGCCTTGGCAGCGGTGCAGACCCACTGGTTGTCCTTGACCTCAGGGATGCCCTTATGCTGACGCCCACGAAGAGTCCAGCGCCATATCGCGCGCTCAAAGGCTGCGTTGTGCGCACCTACCCTACCCCCTTGCATAATCCAAGACATTAAACGCGCTGGTGGGGCTTGGGTGCGTGGTAGCCACTCCTCAGGGTACGTGTCCCCTGGAAGTAGGAACCGGGCGATGAGTACTTCCGTGGATGGGTGCCGTGCGTAGCGGTGCGCACCGACCTTGCGGATGTCTATCTCTGAGAACGTCTCAAAGTCTAAATACCCTATCTCTGTTGTCATGTTGTAATCCCGAAAGTAACTGTGGCCCCGAGGTACGAATACCAGCGGGGCCACACGAGGCGACGACCAGTGCTTAGGCCGGGGAAACCGTCATGCCAGCGACCTTGCTCGCGCCAGCTTCCAAGGACACAACACCCTTGGTGACCAGTGCGTACAGCACGACACGGAGCTTGCGGGTTTCGGTTTCCAGCTTGGTTGCGAGGTCCTTGCTGTTGATGCCCTTCTTGCTGCGCTTGAAGTGGGCGGTAACGGCATCAGCCAGAGCTTGACGCTCGCCTTCAGCGAAGCTGATGGGGGCCTTCTTGCTGGGAGCTGCCTTGGCAGGTGCTTCACCCAGGATGTCGTCTTCGACCTTCGCGGCTTTCTTGGCAGCAGGGGCCTTGACCTTGGCTTCGGGTTCTGCCTTGGCGACTGCCTTCTTAGCAGCGGGGGCCTTGGCTTCCACCACGGGTGCAGCCTTCTTAGCAGCGGGGGCCTTCTTGCCCTTGGCAGGTGCGTCGCCCAACAGGTCTTCGATATCGTTTTGCTTGCTCATGTGAAATACTCCAGTTCGGTTAAGTTGAGGTGCCTCAGAACCCTGAGGCGCGGTGTGCTCACATTCTAGAGCAAATCGTCGTAGTCTTCATCGTTGCGGGAAGCCTTCTTGGGTGCTGCCTTGCCAGCGGGTTTCTTGCCCTTCGCTGCCTTGAAGTCGTCCTCGGCTGCTGGGTCGCCAGACAGACGGTCACCGTCGTCCAGCTTCTGCACGTTGATCAGGTAGAAGGCCACGCCCTTGGACTCGTTGTCGTAGGCGAACGGACGGCAGGAAACACGAGCACGCATACCGTCGTAGATTTCCGACTTGCCCATGATAGGCTCTGCGTCAGCGTCCACGATGCCGGGTTTGTCTTTGGACTTGAATCCCACAGAGCAGCCTGGATTCTCGAAGCCGGGGATTGGGTTGTCGTCGTCGTCAACCTTGTCTTCGTTGTCAACGAAAGGCCAGTTCATCTTGCCCTTCTTCACCAGCTCGGGGAACTTGGGGCCGA
>Ga0210043_1000624_pt1 | contig 36726 bp, 54 predicted proteins | sample CryGeymet201501t_FD_183990 | JGI IMG/M metagenome (GOLD analysis project Ga0210043, IMG submission 183990) | Groundwater microbial communities from Crystal Geyser aquifers in Utah, USA - Crystal Geyser metaG 2015-01t (SPAdes) (version 2) | ecosystem: Environmental > Aquatic > Deep subsurface >... | reverse complement strand
ATTGAAAGATACTCCAACAAAGGCGACCTGGTTATGGACCCGTTCGCAGGGCTTTTCACTGTGCCATACATGGCAATCAAGATGGGCCGTCGCGGTATCGGCGTGGAATTGAACCCGGATTCATACTACGACGGCTTGAAATATCTCAAGGAAGCAGCCATGGAAATTGAGACACCAGAGTTCGATTTTAAGTAAAAGGCAATACAAACCCATAAAAAACACTTGACAATATATAAATAAGTGCTAGACTTGATGGTATCCTGAGGAGGAAACAGTGGGAGATTTATTTGATTCAAAGCCGGAAACGGCTGTGACAATCCAGACCGAGCAAAGCCAGCAAGAGCGCCTGCTTGAGAAAGTGCTTGAATCCGGGAACATCGAAGTACTTGAGCGGTACATCGCCCTGCTTAAGTCCGAGGAAGAACGGCAGGCGCGTATCCGGTTCGAGGAAGAGTTTAGCCGAATGCGCGGTAAGCTGCCGACGATCATAAAGGCAAAGGATGTCGCAATCGGAGGCCAGAAGGCGTACAGCTATGCCCCGCTTGAACAGCTCCAGCGCAGGTGCGACCCGGTTATTTATCAGCACGGCTTTTCTTATTCGTGGCGGGAGGAAGCAATATCAGAGGGCAAGCGCGTATACATGGACATATTCGGCTATGGGCATGTGCGTTCAAACAGTTTTGACGTCCCACAGCTTCCACAGATAACTTCCCGGTCCGGAAACGCGGTAACCAACCTTGTCCAGACCGCCGGAATGATGAGTACCTACGGCCAGCGGTATACCTTTAAGGCTGGTTTCGGGCTGGTGATCGAGGGCGAGGATGAGGACGGCCAGGTTGCCGACGTAGCCAGTGAGGACAAGCTCAGGCCAATGATTGAGGAGATGGCCGAACAGCAAAGCCAGAAAGCCCTGATGGATGTCTACATACGCCATTTCAAATCCCTTACCAATGACAAGCCCGGTCAATCCCGCCTGCTTGCCGTCAAAAATGATCTTATCAAGAGGTTGCAGCCATGATCCAGGGAACCGACGAATGGAGAGCCGCCCGGCTTGGCAAGCCCTCAGCCTCCCGGATATCCGACATGCTCGCCGAGGGCAAAGGTTCCGCAATGGCAACCACGCGTGAGGATTACCTGTATGAGCTGGTATGTGAGCGATTGACCGGCAAGCCATACGAGCAATTCCACCGCGCCCCGTCATGGATCGAGGACGGGACAGAGAATGAAGCGCTTGCACGTGGCACCTACGAAGTCAAAACCGGCCAGATCGTGACAGAGCATCCCGGCAAAGACGATGGCCCGATCCCCGGATTCTGGGCCTCACCCGATGGGCTGATCCTTCCCGGCGGCGGGCTTGAGGTCAAATGCCCAAAGACAAAGAAGCACTTCAAAACCATGATGACAGGCAAGATTGACACTCCATACATTTACCAGATGACCGGAAACCTTATCAACTTTGAGGCCGAATGGTGGGACTTTGTATCGTTCGACCCCGCTTTGCCAGACAATCTCTGCTACTGGTGCAAGCGGTTCACACGGGCAGAATTGCCGGTACAACTGGTAACCGATGGTATCAAGCGGTTTATGGCCGAGCTTGACGAACTGACCGAAAAGCTGAGGAAGATGGAATGAAACTTAAGGCGGTATCCCGGATAAAAACAGGCACGGCCGACGCGGTGTCTTTCGAGGTGCCGCCTATCTATCGTCAAGAGTACGCACGGCTCATCAAGGAAATCGGCGATGGCCTGTACACGGTCGAAATCAAGAAATACCGCAAGCTACGGTCGACCGGCTACCGATCAGCCAACGCTCATTTCAACGGCCATGCACAACAGATAGCCAACGAAACCGGGAACGACTTTGCCGATGTGAAATTGTACATCAAGCGCAAGGCAATCAGCCGAGGTTTGCCACTCAAGCAGCGCCCGGATGGATCAATCGTCTACTCTTTGGCCGATGGCCTAGCCATGCCGATCAGTGAGGCCGACATGGACAGCCTGCAATGCTCATGGTGTATCGAGGAAGCGCATATCCTGGCCGGGGAGCTGGGGATAGTTTTACAGGAGGATTGAAGATGTGCAAATGTATTGAAGAGTTTAACGCAATGCTGGCCGAGAGATCAGGCGACCCAGAAGCAAAGGTCAAAGTGTCTTACTCAATCAATCGCGAAACAGGAAAGATGTCGTTTTATGTTTCCATGTATTGCGAATACAGAGACAAGAAAAAAGACGGATCTTTTACCAAGCCGCACGACCACCCTATAGGCGGGACATTCTGCCCGTTTTGCGGGAAAAATAATGACGAATCATGACCGACCGCCAGAAACTAGCCTTGCACGAAGAGCGCCTATCAATCTACAGCCGGGACGGTGGGATCTGCCAAGCTTGCGGGTTGCCGGTGGATATCAACAGTTTCGAAGTGGCCCATCGCATAGCGTCGACCGTTTCAAATACAAAGCGATTCGGGAAGCAAGTCATCGACAGCCCGCATAATAAAGCCTGCACCCATCGGGGCCGCTGCAATGACGCGCTAAACTGTGGATTCAAGCCGGACAAGTGCGCCGAGATTGTGGCCCTGGTTCAAGCAGATTTTAAGTAGTTTACCCCAAAACTACTACACAGAAACTATAAAAAAACATAAAATAGTATAGAAAACTATTGCAAGATTCTATAAATAGTGTATACTGGTATTAGATTAGATACAGGAGGACGATATGTACGAAATAACCGGAAAGACCTATGAAGCCAAAGATGACCTGAAAAAGATCGGCTACACTTACAACCCGCAATCAAGGTCATGGATAGGTGAGAGCCGGGAAGCCTTTGATGCTCTGGTAGTTAAGTGGAGCCGACCCGGCTACGGAGTTCGGTACGGACAGCTTGCCAAGCTGCTGCACATTGCAGAGTTTGCTTGTGTGACGTGTGAGATTTAACATGCAAAACTTTAAGCGCACCCGTTTTTACACCCTCACCGATCCAGTCTGGAACCCCGAATCAGAACCGGAATGGACAGAGCGCGATATCCTGCGCCGGGTAGACCAGCTAGGGATACCCTGTGAGATTACAAGGCAAGGCGACATTTACGCCGAAAACAGGCTGATTGGAAAGGAAGTGAAAGGATGTTGATCCAGGTAAACTTGACCGATGAAGAGGGTGAGCGCATGGACGCCACCCGCAAGCGCGATGCAGAGGGAATCTCAAGGCCTGCATGGGTGAAGATGACCCTTATGAAGGCCGTCCGGAAAAGCGAGGAAGGGCAGGCCAAAGATGAACGTTGACACCTGGCGCCGTTTAGAAGCCGAGGCCAGGCAAGAAATATCCAAGCGCACCTGTTCAGACTGCGGTGAAGTCATAGATGATTGCGATGCTGCCTGTTGCACTATTTGCGGTGAATACTTTTGTGTTCAGTGCTTTGGAGACAGCGACAGCATGTGTCCGACCTGCAAGGCAGACTATGATCAGCCTGGACCGGACGATGTTGCCGAGTTCAAGGCCGAGCAACTCAAGGATGATACTTTGACCGGGGAGGTGAAGGAACGACCGGAGCAATGCTTTTCCTGCTTATCCTCATCGGCATTATCGGTACCATGATCGGAGAGCAAGACTGATGCCGTGCGACCACGAATGGACGGAAACCCGCTGGTATTGGTCCGACCAGAAACTATGGCAAGAGCTGACTTGTACCAAATGCGGGAAGATCAGCTTAGGATGGACCGTGCCAAGCGACCCGGATCATGCAATAAACAATCGTCTACAAAACAACGAAAGGACGTAACATGGTATCAATAACAATCGTAGGCAGACTGATCCGAGACTCAGAGCTAAAATACACAAATTCCGGCGACCCTATCTTAAGCTTTACAGTCGCCACAGACCGCCGTGCCAAAAAGGGCAATGAGTGGGTCAAGGAGCCTTCCTACTGGACCTGCACCCTATGGGGCAAGCGTGGCGAGAGCCTGGCGCAGTTCATGAGCAAAGGAACCCAAGTAGCCGTAACAGGGGAAGCCTACGAGGACACATGGGAGAAGGACAATGTTAAGCATACCCGCGTCAAGGTCAACGCCCAGGAAGTCATGCTTTTAGGCGGCAAGTCCCAGCAGTCAAGCCAGGCCCCGGCCAAAGGTGATATCGGCTATGGCACTACCCCTGCAAGCCAGCAAGCAAAACCAGCACAGCCACCGCTTGACGATCACTTTGCAGACGAAGTGCCTTTTTAATCTTGACGCAACCCGGAGATAGGTGTAGAATAAGCCTGTCAACGCAACTGGCGGCGTGTTGATAGGCGGCTTTATGGAGCCGATAATCAGAGAGGCTTTGATGAATCCAGGGGTGCCATAACATCCCGAACCGTTGCCAGCGGGGATTCATCAAGGCCTTTTTTATTGGAGTAATTATGGCTGAACGCAGAATGTTTGCAAAAAGCATAGTTGACAGTGACATATTTTTAGACATGCCGCAGTCAACACAGAATCTGTATTTTCATCTAGCCATGCGTGCCGATGATGACGGATTTATAAACAGCCCAAAAAAGATAATGAGGGTTATAGGTGCTGGAGACGATGACTTAAAAATACTACTTGCCAAGCGGTATATCCTTGGATTCGATAGCGGCATAATCGTTATAAAACATTGGAAGATACATAATTACATACAAAAAGACAGGTATAAGCCGACGCTATATGTCGAGGAATACAATAAACTTATAAAAAAAGAGAATGGAGCGTATACAGAATGTATACATAATGTATCCAGACTGGAAACAAGTTGTACACCTAGGTTAGGTAAGGTAAGTATAGATAAGGATAGTATGCCTAGCGGCAAGGTGGACAACCCGTTATTTGAATCATTCTGGACAGCATACCCACGCAAGGAAGGGAAGGGACAGGCTAAGAAGGCCTACGCCTCTCAGATAAAAAAAGGATCAACCCACGAGTTGATCATGGATCGGCTCAAGGTATACACTGCGCAACTACAAGCCGCGAAAACTGATAAGCAATTCATACGGCACCCGGCCACGTTTTTGAACAACCTGGACGATTACGAGCACGTTGACATTCCAGACCCGAAGAGAGAGCCGGAACAGTCTGAGTTTCTAAGGTTGTATGGGCCAAAGCAAATGACACCAGAGGAGCGGGCTATGATCATGCGATCCTACGAGAAGCAATCATGATGAACGACGATGAAGCCATTTTCTTAGCTTGCATTTTTCTTTCACCGGATCTTGTTTTCAAATCGTCAATATCTGAGCAGCACTTCATAACCGGCAAGAATCGCCGCATATTTCGGGCAATGCAGCGGTGCGCTGATCAGGGTATTAAGATTGACTACATATCCGTGTCGGATGTTGACCCTGAGATTGACAAGCTGTACATGGTCACGATATCGGACAAAGTGCCGAGCGCGGCCAACTGGCAGTACTATGAATCAAAGCTGATCGAGACATACCGCAAGAACAGGCTGCAAGCCCTTGGGCGCAAGCTGGCAGAGTTGGCTGTCACGGATGATTCAACTGCCGTAATCGAGATGGCAGAGAATGAGCTTTTAGAGCTTGGCACCAACGGGCAGACCCGGAAGATCCAGAGCATCGGGGAAGTGCTGCCGGGAGTCGGGAAGGTTATTGAACAGCGGTACTACCTGAAAGGCAAGCTGCCTGGGCTGGCAACCGGAATACCAGGCCTGGACCATATAACCGGCGGCTTCCAGGATGATCGGTATATCGTGATCGGAGCCCGCCCGAGCGACGGCAAGAGCGCCCTGGCCCTGAATATGGCCTGCAATATCGCAATCACGCAAAATACCCCGACCGGCATAATCAGCGCCGAATCATCGAATACGGAGATAGTAACCAGGGTAATAGCCAGTGAGGGCCATATTTCAGGTAATGCTATGATGACCGGGCTACTGACAAAGGCCGACTTTACTAGCCTGGGAGATGTCGGAGCCAGGACCGTCCACGCGCCGCTCTACCTGTACGACGCGCCAAATATCCGGTTCAGCGAGATGAAAAGCGTAGCCCGCCAGATGGTGATTGTTCACAAAGTCAAGGTGATATTCGTGGACTATATCCAGATCATCCGCTGGGAGGATTCGCGGCTTGCGATCCATGAACAGGTGGCCGCTGTCTCAAGAAGCCTAAAACAGCTTGCGCGTGAGCTCAAGATACCGATAGTCGGACTAAGCCAGCTTAAGCGCGATGCAGAAGGCAGGGAGCCTGAAATGGCCGACTTAGACTATTCAAAGCAGATCGAACAGGACGCGGACGAGATCATATTTATCTACCACCCGAGGCCGAAGAAAGACGAGGATGAGGACGAAAGCCGGTCGAGCCTGTTGCTTGTCAAAAAAAACAGGGACGGTGCGAAAGGTGCTGTACCGGTCGTATTCCACCGGGAATATATCAAGTTTTATGAGGTCACAAAGGGTTATGATTGACAGCCGATCAAAGCCGTGATAATATAGATTTTGTCAGGCGGGCGGCATCTTGGCTTGACAGCGGCCTGTAAGGGGCGTAATCTTGCAAGAGCGCGTTATGAATCCAGGGCTGCCCTTACCAGCCCGAAGCCATGCCAGGCGGATTCATAATGCGCTTTTTTTGTAGGAGCAATTTATGAACAAGGGAATTACTGTAATTGCCTTAGCTGCCAACGCAAGCGCATTGCTAGGGCGCACAATCCAGTCTGATTATGTCTATGGCGTGCTGCACGAGATGGAGCAAAACCAAGGGCATTATGGATCAACTAAAAAAGTCAGTCCCGAACAATCAAGAGTATTGCTTGCCTATCTTGCCGATTGGTATGGCAGAAAAGACCGCCCATCTATTCTAGAATGGCTAGACAGGCGAGGCGAAAAAGCCCCGAAGCCATATCAGGAAACATTACCCGTAATAGTAAAAGCCAAGGCAATAGCCAGGGCAAACCAGGCCTCGCCCGCTATAATGGCATCATTTCAAAAGCGACTGGAAAAACTGGAGCGCGTGATTGAATCAGGCAATGAGCCACAAAAACAAAAAACAGTCCTTCAGATTGAAAGTGATTCCTTGCATAAAAAAATCAACCACTTTGTATTTAATAATCCAGTAGACGTAAGAACTGTGTGGAATATGGTTAGGGATCTTTTTGGGTCAGACTTGGGAGGGAAAATAAACCTTGCAAACAAGCAAAGCCTGCCAGACTGGGCCAGGGATAATGGCTTTTATGCCGACTTGCAAAACAAGATCGACGTATACCTTGGCATTATCGAAGATAGCCTGAAAGGGCAAAACAGGTTAGCCGGGTTATGAAAATCCGTACCGACAAAATCCGCCTTGATGGCGGGACGCAACCTAGGGCGCAGCTAAGCGCCGAAACCATAGCCGAGTACATGCACGCCATGGAGGAAGGTACAGTATTTCCACCCATTACCGTATTCAATGACGGGAAGGAATACTGGCTTGCTGATGGCTTCCATCGTGTCGGCGCTGCCAGGATGGCCAATATCATTGAGATTGACGCGGATATAAAGCAGGGCACGCAACGGGAAGCGGTCCTGTTCAGTGTCGGCGTCAATTCTGCCCATGGGCTACGTAGGACGAACGAGGACAAGCGCAGGGCTGTCCTGCGGTTGCTGGAAGATCCTGAGTGGGGAAAGTGGAGTGATCGGGAGATAGCGCGAAAGTGCAATGTCGGTCATCCCCTTGTGGCATCACTTCGGCCAGATGTCACTGGAAGAACTTCCAGTGAGAAAACCTACACCACAAAGCACGGCACCACGTCGACGATGAACACCGAGAATATCGGACGGACAGCCTGGACGAACCCGGAGCCACCAAAGCCAGGGACAGCCAACCAAGCGCCACCGAGAAAGCCAATAGAGACACCGCCGCGAGTTGAAAAGCCGGAGGTGCATGAAGAATACACCACCCTTAATGATGCAAGCGCGATTGTCAAGATGATGGTTGAAAACTGGGAAGTATTCATACAAGGTGAATCGGTAACTGTTCAGCACCAGGCAGCCAATGAGTTGTTGAAATACTTCCGCGATATTTCAATCAGGCTAAACCAAACCATAGGAGCGATAAAATGAAAAACCTTGAAACATGCCCAGATTGCGGAGCAATACCAGGCCAACCCCACCGTGAAGGGTGCGACGTTGAAAGATGCTCAGTCTGCGGAGACCAGTGGTTTATCTGTGCTTGCCGTGGCCACGACAAAGCCTTTGCTCGGTGGACCGGATTCTGGCCAGGCTATCTTGAGGCTAAAGAACTTGGCATAGACATGAATGAGCTGTACAAGCGCAGGTATGAGCAGATTCTGTTTGTAAAACCGCATGGCAGGCAATCAAGACCATAGAAAGGCCCAACCTTGACAACAGGCCGCGCGTGCGGTAGAGTTAAGTTTGATCGAGCGTGACGGCTTGGACACGTTAAAAAGAGTCGGTGGAAGCGAGGCCGTAAGGGTAAGGCGGCTGGAATGATAGGTATTTGAACCCCCTGTTCGCCGGGTTCGACTCCCGCCGCTTTCAATCTTGCCCCTGTAGCTCAGAAGGCAGAGCTACTGACCTGTAATCAGTATGTCGAGGGTTCGATTCCTTCCGGGGGCTTAGGAGAGATTATGCCAGCAGGCAGACCGTCAAAGTATAAGAGAGGTTGTAAAGTTGCAAGATAGTAAAACTATACAAATACAATGCCAAGGAGCCGACCTCTTGCCACTCGATGCAATCGAGGATTTTCAGGGCAATCTAAAAAAGCGTGGGAAAAAAGAGATCGATTCAATTATAACGAGCATAGAGAAGTATGGTTTTTCCTTCCCATTTTTCGTATGGAACAGCGACGGGCATAACCGCTGCCTTGATGGGCATGGCCGCATCCAGGCCCTTTGTGAAATGCGGAAAGCGGGCTATAGCTTGCCATTATTCCCTGTGGCATATATAAACGCCAAGGATGAAGCCGATGCAAAACAGAAGCTATTGCGCCTCAATAGCCAGTATGGACAGATGACCATTGACAGTGTGCTGGAGTTTACCGATGGGATTGATGTTCAGTGGGATGAGTTAGCGCTTCCTGCAGGGTACAATCTTGCCATAGTCGGGCCAGACTTCAAGCCTGTGGGGATAGAAGAACAGGGCAGACTTGACGAAAAGCAGAAACACGTATGTCCGGAGTGTGGCTGTGAGTTCTGACAAAGTAGACCTTAAACTTGACTGGTGTTCACACGAAGCGGCAAAGTTCGCTTGTGAGCATTGGCATTATTCAAGGTGTATGCCTGTCGGAAAGATTGTCAAAATTGGGGTATGGGAGGATAATCAATACATAGGCGCTGTGTTATTTTCACATGGCGCAAATAACAACATAGGTAAGCCATATAAACTAACTCAATATGAGTGCATAGAGCTTGTTAGGGTTGCACTTAATAAACATAAATCAAGTGTTTCAAGGATAATTGCCATATCTTTAAAAATGCTAAAAAAACAATCAGCTGGAATAAAGTTAGTTGTAAGCTATGCAGATAATGACCAAGGCCATATAGGTAGTATTTACCAAGCAGGAAGCTGGGTGTATACTGGTGAATCAAAGATGGATGCACTTATTGTAAACGGCAAAAAGACACACAGAAAAACAATTTATTCCCAGTATGGCTATAATAGCATTGAAAGACTTAAAGCAACTGGCCTTGATGTTGAATGGGCAGATGGTAAGCCTAAGTACAAATACCTCATGCCCCTTGATGAATCCATAAGAAAACAGATAGAACCATTAAGAAAACCGTACCCAAAGAAACCTTGCGCCGGAAGTGAAACGGTAACACGTTCTCCACTCCAGGAGAAAGAAGGCGGTTCAATTCCGACCCCGGCGCTTAGTGAAGGAGCATCCAATGCCATTCAAGAAAGGTGACACCAACATAAACCGCAATGGCCGGCCAAAGAAGGGCGAGACATTCACCGACGCCCTTAACCTCATTCTGCAAGAGGAAAGCGTCACCTACCGGGATATCAAGATTACCGGCAAGGAAGCCGCCGCAAGGAAACTACTCGAGCTTGCCATTGCAGGAGATGTTCCTGCATTGAAATACCTGATTGACCGGATTGATGGCAGCCCGACTGTCACCAACAAGATCATAGCCGCAGAGATTCCGCACATAATGATAGGCAAGCGCGATGATTGAGTATGACCTGTCGGGTTCGCAACTGGCGGTATACAAAAGCAAGCAAAGATTCAGGGCAATCAATGCAGGCAGGCGATTCGGCAAAACCTACCTTGCATCCATCGAACTGCTTACATCGGCGGTCAACAACCCAGGGTCCATAAACTGGCTGATTGCCCCGACCTACCGCCAGGCTCAACAAATATGCTGGTCAAAGCTGAAAGAGTTGATACCTAAAGCCTACATAGCCAAGAAAAACGAAACCGACCTGCGGCTGGACTTCATCAACGGGTCCACCATAGCCCTGAGAGGATCGGATAACCCGGACAGCTTGCGCGGCGTCGGGCTTGACTTTGTGGTACTCGATGAGGCGGCTTTCCAGTCACGCGAAACCTGGACAGAGGCGATACGGCCAAGCCTGTCAGACCGGATGGGCCGCGCCTTGTTCATTTCAACCCCGGCTGGATATAACTGGTTCTATGATTTATACGTATCGGCCAAGGCCAAGCCGGATTGGTCAGCCTTCCAGTTTACCACGCTTGAAGGCGGCAATGTTCCAGCCTCAGAGGTGGAAGCCGCCCGCGCCGAACTGGACGAGCGCACCTTCCGGCAAGAGTACGAAGCCAGCTTTGAATCTCTGTCCGGCCGCGTCTACTATGCCTACGACCGGGAGAAAAACACGATACCAGCCATTGACCCTGGAAACTGCCCGGTACTTGTGGGGATGGATTTTAACGTCAATCCAATGTCGGCAGCGTTCGCATTCAGGGCAGCCGATCAGGTGCATTTTTTTGATGAGTTACTAATTCAGAACGGTAACACCGTCGAAATGTCACATGCGATCAAGCGCAGATTCCCGGATAGAAAGATTGTGATTTACCCGGACCCGACCGGCAATGCACGAAAGACAAGCGCACCTGTCGGGCAGACTGACTTCACCATCCTGCGGGATGCAGGCTTCCAGGTTGTAGCCCCTTCACACCCATACCCCATAGCTGATAAGATAAACACGGTCAACAGCGCTCTATGTACGTCAACCGGGGTCCGCAAAGTCTACGTCAACCCGGCCAAGTGCCCGAATCTATGCAAAGGGTGGGACGGCTTGACCTTCAAAGAGGGCACGAGCGAGATAGACAAGAGCCTTGGCCTTGACCATATCACGGACGCGGCTGCATACTTGTTGCTATGGGAACTGCCCATGCGGTCCGGGGCCGGGTCGATCAAGCTGGGCGCAATCTAAAGGGGGCACGTATGCCAATCTCCATACCGACACAAACCACCACCACAAAAAAGACCATCGAAAATAAACACCCTGAGTACTGGAAGCGAATCCAGCAATGGGAGCGTTGCCGGGATTTTCTGGCTGGCACCGATGCACTTATCGACCACGATACCAGGATGGCCGGGGTCGAGGGGTCTTACATAGAGCGGCTGTCAGAACGGCAATCGTTGACTGAGTTCAAGACGTATATCCGGCGGGCCCTGTACGACAACACTGTAAAGCGAATTAAAAATAGCCTGATCGGACTGATATTCTCCAAAGATCCAATCATCGAAATACCAGCCGGGATAAACTACTTTGACAATGACGCCGACTTGATGGAAACGCCACTTGATGAGTTCTGCGAATCGGTTATATCCGAGGTCATGAGTGTTGGCCGTGTCGGGGTACTTGTTGACCGTCCACCTTCAGCGCCAGGGGTATCAAGAGCCGAGACACAGGCCGCCGGGGTAAGACCATACTTTGCCCTGTACAAAGCCGAAACGATAATCAACTGGAAAATGGAGCGGGTTAACAATCGATGGATGGTAACCCGCGTGGTACTCGATGAGGGCAACGATACCTTCCGGGAGTTGACCATGGACAGCGCAGGCTATGGCGTGACTATGTGGACAAGGCAGCGCGACCGCGACGGCAAGCCGACCGGGGAGTATGCCCAATCCGGCATTGTGTATCCGGTCCTGAATGGCGCATCGATCAAAGCAATACCATTCTATTTCTTTGGACCGCAGTCAGGATCGGTCGAGACGGTCGAGCCGCCTTTGCTGGATATTGTCAACATTGCAAAGAGCCATTACCAGTCCAGCGCCGATCTAGAGCATGCCCGGTTTGCTTGTTCAGTGCCGACGCCATACTTTTTTGGGTTTAACAAGGAAGAGGCAAGGCAAATTGTCTTAGGTGGCCTGAATGGGATTCACGCGGTAAACACGGATTCAAAATGCGGATTCCTCGAATACACCGGGCAGGGCACCGAACCCCTTGAACGAGCCCTGGATCAGAAATACGCCATGATGGCCCGCCATAGCATCGACATGCTGGCCGACCGGGGCCAGGCCGAAGCGGTTGGAACCGTGAAAATGAAAATATCCGTCCAGACCGCAACACTTGCAGACATGGCTCAAAGCGTTTCCCGGCTATTAAGCCAGGCCCTCACCTTTGCAGGCCAATGGGCAGGGATCAGCCAGGAAGCTATCGTCAAGCTAAACACAGAATACTCAACCGAAGGCATAGACCCGCAGGAAGTAACCGCCTTGATGCAAGGCGTGATCCAGGGGACCATCCCGATACTTGATTTTATCCGCAGGCTCCGCAAGGTAGGCCTGATCGAAGCCGACCGGACGGATGAGGATGTGATAAACGACTTGGCCTTGAGTGCTGAGCGCGATACTGGAACGCTTGAATGACAGCATCCGAGCGCATCCGGGATCTTGCCATACGCCACGGGGTTTACCTTGAGCGATACACAAAGCAGGAAGCCCTAGAGCTTATCAAGACCCTGGAGGCGGCATACTCGGATGTACTGGCACGGATTGAAAAGACTAACGGCGCATGGACCCGGCAACGGCTTAATGAGATATTGATTGACACGCGGCGCATCCTGAAAGAAGCGACGGGCAGCGTTGAGGCCAAGCTGTTTGACGATCTAAAACTACTTGCCGAGTACGAAGCTGAGCGGGCATATAAAGATTTTACCGGCTCCATCCCTGTTCGATTCGAGACCACCGCACCCGCACCCGAGCAACTATGGGCCGCTATCCGGCTGAACCCGGCCACGCAAGGCGCTACACTTTCCGAGCTAACAAAAAAATGGGAAGCCAACTCGGTTGACCGTTTCATCCATGCAATCCGGCTAGGGGTGTCCGAAGGAGATACCGTTGATGACCTTGTACGCCGGGTCCGGGGCCGGGTAATCAAGAGAGCCACAAAGACAAGCCCAGGTGTGTACGAGGGTGGCGCGATCCAGGCTACCACCAAAGGTGCACAGGCCTTAGTCCGTACCGCAGTAGCCCATGTCAACAATCAAGCGCGGGAAGCCGTTTACCAGGCCAATGAAGATATAATCAAGGGTTATCAGTGGGTTGCGACTTTGGACGCGTCTACTTGTCCAGTCTGCGGGTCCTACGATGGGCAGGTATGGGCGGTTGGTGAATCAAGGCCGTCAATTCCAATCCACCCTAATGACAGGTGTCTTTATATTGTCGTTTTGAAATCCTTCCGAGAGCTTGGCCTTGACATAGACGAAATACCCGACGGCACCCGCGCGAGCATGGATGGACAAGTACCCGAAAAGCTGTCATATGCAAAGTGGCTCAAGAGCCAATCAAAAGAGATGCAGGATGACGTACTAGGCCCGACCCGCGCGAATATGTTCCGCTCCGGCAAGGCTCTGGACGGCTTTATCGACCGTGGCAGGCTGGTAACCTTGGATGGGTTGCGTACGCTTGACAACATTTGATTACGTGCTATATTCTTGTGAATGAGGGGAAACCCTCAAGCGTGGCGCGGCACTATCCGCGAAAGCAGACTGCGGGTCTATAAACCGCAAGCACGACATGGCGTATCCATGAAGGAGTCTTTATGAATCTCAAGGAGTTGATTGCAGCTTTCAAGGCTGAGTGGGCAAAGGGTGAACAGGCCAGCAAGGAAACGCTGGATGACCTGATATCCGACATGGAGCCGATAGCGGCAAGGGATTACAAGCAGATCAAGAAGCTGGAGCAACGAGCCGAAGGGAAAAGCCCTGAGGATGTAGCGGCTCTCGAAATCAAGATCGAGGACTTGACCGATCAGCTTGCAAGGGTGACGAAAGACTCTGAGAAGACAGCCAAGAAGCTGGCCGCCGAGCGTGACGAAGCGTTGACGCTGGCACAGTCCGAGCAAAAGGCAACGTCAAAGCTGCTGATTGAAAATGGACTGACAGAAGAGCTTGTTAAAGCCGGGGTTCCTAAGGAGCGGCTCAAGGCTGCCCGTCTCTTGATCGAGTCTGAGGGTATTCTGAACATCAAGACCGAGGGCGACATCCGAAGGGCGGTTGCCAAGGTCGTGAAGGAAGGCAAGGAAGTAGAACTATCCCTGTCTGACTTTGTAACCAAAGAATGGATCGGACGGGACGAGGCGAAAGCTTTGATACCCGATGGTAATTCAGGTGCAGGAGCTTCACCCGGAAGGGATGGAGGAACAACCAGGCAAATGGCTATCGACGCGTACAACGCGATGAAGCCACAAGAACAGGCCGACTTTATGAAGTCCGGGGGACAGATAGTCTGATCCCTTGACCATACGGCCTGGCTTAAAAAGGGGGCCGTATGGCTACTGTATTGACCGCTATTGCGCCGACTCTGTTTAGCGCAGCCCAGGAAGTAAGCGCCGAAGCGCACGCGCTTACAGGTTCTGTTTTCATGGACTTTGACAATAAGGGTGTCGCCCTTAACGATACCGTCAAAGTTCCTGTTGTCCCGGCTCAGGCCGCTGGCAACTTCACCCCGGCCAATGTTGCCCCTGCTGGCACTGGCGCCGGAACCGCTGAGGAAGTATCTGTCCAGATTACCAAGCAGCGCGAATCATCCATGATCCTTACCGGCGAGCAGATCCGTTCCCTCGAAAACGGCGGAAATTACCAGGAATGGGTCAGGCAGTGGGCAGCCCAGGCTATGCGCGTATTGCGCAATGAGGCCGAGGCCGACCTTGCCCTTGCCGTCAAGTATGGCGCTTCCCGCGCAGTTGGCACCGCCGGTACAACCCCATTCTCAACCAGCCTTTCCGACCTGGTAGCTGTACGCAAGATCCTGCGTGACAACGGCGCTCCCATGGCAGACTTGCAGTTTATCGGCAATACAGATTCAGAGGCTAACCTGCTGAATCTCGGCATCATCCAGCAGGCATATGCCGCTGGCAATGACGCAGAGCGGCGGTCCGGCATCATAGGTCGTCAGATGGGCTTTCAGATCAAGACCTCTGCCGGGATCGAACTGCACACCAAGGGAACCGCTACCGGGTTCGATGTCAACAATGCCCTTAACTACGCGATTGGAGACAAGACCATCGTAGTCGACGGATCTGACTCAGGGACCATTCTTAACGGCGACGTGGTTACATGGGCAGGCGATACCAACAAGTACATTGTACTTTCAGCTACCGCCTCCGGGGCCGCTGCAGGCAATATCGTCCTGAACAAGCCTGGACTCCGCGCGAGTCTGGCCAATACCGTAGAGGGCACCATAGGCAACGACTATACCCCCAACTTTGCCTTCGAGCGGAGCGCGGTTGTCGGCGTAATGCGCCCGCCTCTGGTTCCCTCCAACGCAACCATCCGCCCGATGATGATATCGGACGGCAAAGGCCTGTCTTACCTTTTCCTGGAGATCGACCAGTACGGCCAGCGCACCTGGCAGATCCTGCTTTCATGGGGTTTCAAGGTCGTTCAGCCCGAGCATGTAGCGATCTTGCTTGGTTAAGCAGACGGCGGGGTGTAATGCCCCGCCAATTCCTAGGAGGGAAAGATGAGCGAAACAACTAGGGGTATCCTGAACAACACGAGCCCCGACGCGCAGAGGGTAAGACTTGGCGATTGCGTGGCCTATGCCCCGGTGATATTCGCCTATGCGATAACCGCCGACGCAACCGGAAACCCGACCGCGTTCACAGCGCCGTTTGCTATGCAGATCGATGATATCCATGTAATCGCAACGGCAACCAGTGGAGGCGGTACGGTAATCCCCAAAAAGGGAACCGATGCTATCTGTACCGAGATAGCCTGTGCAACCGATGGCGCGCTGGCACGCATGGCCGCAGGGGTGGATGACACCAAGCTGGTGCTTGCAGCCGGTGACACTGTAGGCGTAGACGCAAACGGCGCGGCCGATCGTGGAATCGTGGTATTCATAGGCCACCGTCTATGATTAAAACCATCCGAATCGTAAAAGCCAACGCCATGGGCTACGCCATCATAAACGAATCGGATTTTGACCCTGGCCGGCATGTCTTGTATGATGCGCCGGTCGAGGTTGAAGCCGACAAGCCCAAACACTGGCGCAAGCCGAAAGGCGGTGAAGCATGAGCTGGTTCGATCTTGGGCCGGATGTCCCCAAAGACAAGCGTGGAGGGTTTGCGACTGTAGCCGATATTCTGCACGGCCTTGTCCACATGGGCTGTGTATTCGAAGCAACCGCCGAATCAGTAAACGCCACATTTGACACCGATACCAATGTCGATATCGTTATCGAAACTGGAGATAAAGAAGGGCACTTTTTCTGGGAAGCATCGGCTGCGGGCGGGCGCGTTGAAGTGCTCATGTACCAGGGGCCAACTGTAACTGACGCAACCGGCACAGCAATCACGCCGTACAACAAGCGCAAGGCGTCAGCAATCACAATTGGTACCACGTTCCTTCTCAACCCTACTGTAACAGCAACCGGCACACAGACCGAGCCCAAAAAGCAGATATTCGGTTCAACTACTGGAGTAGGTCGTGTTGTGGCATCTACTCGCGGAGACGTGGAAATCAACCTTTTTCCTAACACCAAATACCTTCTGCGCTTCACTGCCAAGGCTGACAACATCCTTATGTCTGCAACCATGCAGATATACGAGCGTACTGTAATCGAGGTATAACTGTGGCATTAATAGTCGAGGACGGAACCGGCAAGGCCGAAGCGAACAGTTACGCAGCTCTTACAACCGCAGACGCTTATTTCCTATTGCGTGGCGTGACCGCGTGGACCGGCACTGATGCAGTCAAGGAAGCGGCGCTTGTACGGGGAACCCAGGCTATCGACGGCATGTACAATTCCCGATGGCCAGGACTCAAGTCGACACAGGACCAGTCGCTTGCGTGGCCTCGATCAAGTGCATGGGATCTTGACGGTTACCCGCTGGCCGGTCTGCCCGTTGCCGTAATCAATGCAACCCTCGAAGCCGCCCTGATCGAGCTTGCCACTCCCGGCGCTTTGTCTCCATCCCTTGACCGAGGCGGGGCGATAATCCGGGAAAAGGTAGGCCCTATCGAAACGCAGTACTCCGAAAGCGCACCGTCTACAACCGTCTACAACACGATTAAGAACGCGCTATCGAGCATTGTCCGGGTAGGCGGTGCCGTTGTATTCAGGAGGGGATAATGGATTATGAAGGCATCCGCAAGCGAACAGCGGCGACCATTGCCAAGAGTGGAAAGACCGTCAAGATCATTCTACCCGGTGGCACTGCCTATGATCCAGTAACCGGGCTTGATACGCCAGGGGCAGACATCGAGTACAGCGCAAAAGCCGTAGAGATCATGTACAGCCAGGCCGAGCGGGATGGAACCATGGTCAAGGCCAATGACCGCCGCTTCATCGTGGCTGGCCTGAAAACCGACGGCAGCGCACTAGCCCAGATGGCAACCGGCCACAAGATCGAAGTGTCAACCGTCAAGCTGGAAATCATTACCGTCATGCCATTAAACCACGGAGAGACAAACGTCATCTATGAAGTGCAGGCGCGTATATGAGCGGATGGAGCATCGACCTTGGCAAGTACGCAACTGACACGGTGGAGAAAACAAATCAGGTATGCCGCAAAGTATCGATTGAAGTATTTAGGCGTGTAATATTTAGAACACCTGTTGGAAACCCGGCCTTATGGAAAGTCCCTTACAAGCCAAAAGGATATGTAGGAGGAAGGGCACGAAATAACTGGTTTGCGTCGGTCGGGATGCCATCGAGTGAAACTACTAATTATCCAGCACCGACAGGTCAAGCTCCAGTATCAAGGGCTTCACGTCAAACAGCGCTATGGGACCCGTCCAAAGGCCAATCAATCTTTTTGACAAACAACCTGCCGTACATTGAGGTGCTTGAGCGTGGCCGTGTCGGAAACAAAGGATCGTTGCAGGCACCGCAGGGGATGGTAGGTATCACTGTAGCCGAGTTCGGCGGGATCGTAAGCGAGGAGGCAACATGAGCGGAACTACGGAAATACGAGCCGCCCTGATATCCAGGCTGATTGCCGTTTCACCAGGCGCGGCGATATCGTCAAGTATCATTGCATGGGAGAATAAATCATTTACCCCGGTAGCCGGTACCCGCTGGTATCGTGCAACCTTCCTGCCCGGAATGGCCCAGGCTGCGGCGGTAGGAGTTGACGCACAGAACCGGCATTATGGCCTTATGCAAATCGACGTATGCGAGCCCAAAGACAACGGAGATGTATTGCCGGGAAATGAAGCCGAGCGAATCGCAACTTGTTACAAGCGGGGAACTGTGCTAACATACAGTGGTGTGAGCGTGAGGATCGAGCGGGCCTATCGTGGCTCGGCGATACCTAGCGAGGATTGGTTTATGGTGCCGGTACTTATTGAGTACCGCGCCGATGTAGCGAATTGAAACAGCGTCCAACGTCGTGAGACAGTCGGACATTTTCTTAACGTCGTGATGACGTAAAGGGGGACATTATGGCAGAGGGATCAAGGCGGCGACTGTCTTACGTCGCAGAGGTAACACCAGGTACCAGCCCTGTTACCGGATGGTCAATGCTCAGGCAGACCGGAGATAGCGTTGTAACCGACGCAAAACAAACGCTTGCATCAAACGAATTCCGCTCCGACCGTGGCATGGGAATCATCCGTCATGGCAACGCAAATCCGCAGATCAACATACCTTTTGAGATGTCTTACGGTACGTATGATTCATTTTTAGAATCGGCATTTCAAGGCGCATGGACTACCAATGTACTTAAACAGGGGACGACCAAAAAGTATCACAGCTTCGAGGAAGGCTTTCTTGACATGGGTACCCCGCAGTATCAGGCCATAAAAGGCGCGCTGTGTACGGGGATGGATCTTAAAATTGCACCCAATGCAATGGTGACCGGTAACTTCAGATTCAGCGGGCTTGAGGTAACTGCATTGAGTGGCACGCCGATCCAGGCAGCTGCACATACAGCGCTGACCACGACTGCACCGTTCGATTCGTTCACTGGAGCGATTACCGAGGGCGGGTTAACGATAGCAATTGTTACTGCACTAAACTTGAACCTTGACAATGTCGGCGGGCCGCTGCACCGTGTCATGGCAAAAAACCCGGACCGGATCGTAACCGGCAGGGCAAACCTTACCGGCACCATATCGGCATTTTTTGACAATGCGACACTGGCAAACAAGTTTTTCAACGAAACAGAATCAAGCCTGGGCTTTACCCTGACCGACCTTGCCGGAAACGATTACATCTTTGTAATTCCGAAACTCAAATATACCGGCTCAACCAGGGACGTGGGAGAAAACAACATCGTCCTAAACATGCCTTTCCAGGCTTATTTTGATTCATCCTCATCCACAACCATCCAGATCACGAGGACACCAGCATAATGGATCTATCAAAATTTGACACAGCTACCGGCTCCGAGGCGGGCCGGTGGATTGAACCCAAAGACATGGAGGGAAACTCCATCGGGATCAAGATCAAAGTACTCGGACCGGATTCGCGCAAATACGGCCAACTCCGGGATGAAGTACAGCGGGACGCATACCGGGCCATTGCCAGCGCTTCAAACGGGCTTGAGCCTGAACCTGAAAAGCTGACCGAAGCTGAAAAAGAGGCCAAGTTTTACGCGGCGCTTACCCTTGACTGGGAAAGCACCGTTGACGGCGAGAGTGTGACATGGGAGGGCAAAGACTTTACTTGCACCGAAGCCAACGCAGCCAAGCTGTATCGCTCTGCAGTGATCGTCCGGAATCAGGTCAAAATGTTTGTCGAGAGCCGTAGAAATTTTACGCTGCCCGCATCCGGGGACTCAAGCGAGCCGTCAAAGCCCGCCTCAAACTCGAATGGCCGGGCAAAGCGGGGACGCTAAGGGAGCATCTGGAAAGCCTGGAAAGGCAGACCGGGCGGCGTGACAAGCAACTGGATTCTGTGGTCATACCGACCGGAGTTGAATACCTGTTTTACAAGTTTTGGGAGTTGGTAGGCGCGGAGAAGATAACCTATGCCGAAATCGTAGCGTACCAGCAGGCGACCGGGTGCAATCTTGAGCCATGGGAGATTGAGGCAATTAAGGCCATGGACGGAGAGTACCAGGCCTTTGTAGCGGAGAAAACGAGGGAGGCGGCTGATGCCTGATATCGCGAAACTAACGGTTGAAGTCACTCCCAAAGGAATTGCCGAAGCCAAGAAACAGCTTGATGAACTGGCCAAGACCGGCAAAGAAACCGAAAAAACAACGATGTCCATGATGGACAAGTTCCGCAACATGCAGGCCGTCATGCAGGGCCCGGTCGCGGCATTCGGCGTTTTGACCCGTGGAATGAAACAACTCTATGCCGCTGGTAAAGAACTGACAGACCTGTATGCAGTTCAAGAACGCGCCGTGTCAAATCTTGATGCGGTATTGAAAGCCACAGGTGGCACGGTCGGTTTGACTTCCAGGGAATTGCAGGACATGGCATCCGCTTTCCAGGAAGTTACGCTTTTTGGGGATGAAGCGATCATCGGGATGAATGCTGTACTGCTTGGTTTCCGTGGTATTCGCGGCGACCAGTTCGAGCGCACAACCGAAGCTATCCTGGACATGGCTACAATCATGGGGGGTGATCTTGTCGGAGCCGCACAGCAATTAGGCAAGGCTCTTGATAGCCCAATTCAAGGGATGGGAGCACTTGGCAAGGTCGGATTTATTTTTACCGATCAACAAAAAGAAATGGTCAAAGTTCTCGAAGAATCCGGCGACCTTTTAGGCGCTCAAGAAATCATACTAGGCGAGGTAGAAAAGGCATTCGGGGGAGCGGCCAGAGCGGCAGGAGATACGTCAACGGGCGCATTTACAAAACTTTCAGGCGTGATCAGCGATATGAAAGAAGGGTTTGGACAAGTAATAGCCGATGGCATGAATCCTTTTGTGGTGAAGCTGACCAACATAATCCGCGAAGCAAACAACGCGTCAACCGCATTAAGAAACATGTTTTATGGTGGTACTGACACTGCACGGGCGATAGTCGAGGTTCAAGACGTGCTTGCACTTGCTGAGCGCGATCGTGCCGCTTTTGAAAAAAAATATGTTCGCGGCAATATGCTTGGCATCGGCACAGATCAAACAATAGAAATGTATGAAAAAAGGCTTGCCGTGTTGTTATTACAGGCAGAAGAGTTAAAAAGGCTTGACGCGGCGCTGGGCTCACAGACACCAAAAACCAAAACAGGCGGCGGGGGTGGCGGAGGGCCTTCTGACGACCAGATAGCCTCAGAGCTAGGCAATGACGCATACCAGCGTGTAGTGGCAATGGAGCAGGCCGAACAACGCCGGGTTGATACTTTCGGCGAGCTTATTGATTACCAAAGTCTATCAAACTCCGCGTGGAAAGAAGCAAAGAAATTACTCGAAGATTCAAACGGATTAATTAGCACCTCCAACCCGCTATACCAGCGCCTCGTCGATACGGCCGTGGAGTTTGCAAGATCAGCAGAAATCCCAGTCGGATCACTTGAAATAATACCCGATAAACTCAAAGCCGCAGCCGATGCAGCCAAAAAACTTGACGATGAAATCAAAGCTGTTAAAAGCCGATTCGCCGATCCGAGCGAGCAAATCATATCAGACATGGAACGGCTGGGCGAGCTTTTCACAATGGGCAAGATTGATGCCGATCTTTACACCCGCGCAATAGCTGAGCTTCAAGGTCAGCTTGCCAATCTCAAGCCAGCGTTGACAGATTATGAAATTGCAATCATAGCGATTGAAACAGCCATGCAGAATTCACTCAAGCAAGGCTACGTCGATTCGTTCAAGGCGATCGGCGAGGCGCTTGCAACCGGAGCCAACGCGGGCGAGGGGCTTGCAATGGCACTTGCCGACATGGGAATCCAGATGCTCAACCAGCTGCCCATGTTGCTACTCAATGCGGGACTTACCGCCATGCTCAAACCGGCAACATTCGGGCTAGGAGTTGCCCTTGTAGCCGCTTCCGGCATTGTGGCAATCGGCGCGGGTGCTGCAAACTCTGCCCGCTCAAGCGTGACAGCCAACGCGCTAGGCGGAGTTTATGACTCGCCTTCCCTGTCTGCCTACTCTGGCCAGGTCGTAAATCAACCAACAATGTTTGCCTTTGCCAAGGGTGCAGGCTTGATGGGCGAGGCTGGCCCTGAAGCTATCATGCCTCTGTCTCGTGGATCGGACGGCAAGCTAGGCGTCAAGGCTTCCGGCTCAAGCGTGTCAGTGGTAATCAACAATAACGCATCAGGCACGGTAGCCAATGCCGCAGAGACTACCAACTCGGACGGATCAAAGCAGATAATCGTGACCGTGGAAAACATCATGCGCGGCGCATTCGCAACCGGCAAGATGGATTCGAGTATGGGCCGCTATGGGGTCAGGCCCCAGGGAGTGAGGGGATAATGGGCGTACTACGCTGGCCGTATCGATTGGATGACGTCAACCTGTCCGGCGGGAATGTCCGGGAGCGGGGAAAGATATTCCATGGCAATTTCAATTTACTCACCGAGTACCCGGACAACGTGGCGGGGACTACGGCGTTATATAAAGATTTTACTGACGCACAAGGATGGGCTGTTTCTGGCTGTACACTGTCGTATTCCAATGGGAAAATGATTGTCACCTCAACAGGAACAGCCCCGTTTATCTATATAGCCGTAACAGCAGAAAAAACAGTACGCGTTAAAACGAAGATATTAACCGGCGATGCTACCAGCTCACGGATTGCAAATACTACTGGGACTATCTATGAAGATACAAAAACATACGATGGTACAGATTTTCATAATTTATATATAGGTGCTGGTGCTACAGGACTACTACGGGTGTATCCCGGTTTTAATGGCGTTGTGTCTGGTGATACTTTTGAAATCGACTTCATCTATATCGGCGACGGCACCTACTCCTCCCTCGCCCTAGACGCAAGCGGCAATGGCAACCATGGCTCCGTTTTCGGCGCAACTCCTGTGGCCGGGATCACGGGGAGGGTGCTAAGTTTTGATGGGGTGAATGATTATTTCACTATACATAACACGTTTGGAAGTATATTTAATTGTAATTTTCGAATAATGGTAACAACAAATGCAGAGTGTTATTTCTTAGACCAAGTGGACGCCTCTGCAACTTTCTCGCTTCGTCGCGTTGTTTCAACTGACGATGCTAGGTTTGTATATTATAATGGAACAGGAGTCGACTCTACTAACTTCACTGGCGTTTTCACGGGCTTGGATGGTTTGTATACAAACATAGGTCTTGAGGTTGATTTCCTTTCTGCCACTGCAAAACTATTTGTTAATGGGACGCTATTTGAAACAAAAAACTTAACTACCCCTGTGGCGCCGACTTCTTCAATTATGTATTTTATGAAAAGAGCGGCAACATTGACTTTTTTTGCAGGCACCATCGACGACCCACGCATATACGACCGTGCGCTGAGTGCGGAGGAAGTTTTGGAGCTGTACCAGAATCCGGGCATTTACAATCCGCTATCAGAATACCCGCTGCAAGACGGCTTTTCCGAAATGCCGCAAGAGGGGATAATCCGCTCACCTACCGACATCGGGCCAAGCAAGACACGTCAGCGGTTCACGGCGCTTGCTACTTATTTTACCGCACAGTACGACGCGGATAACAACCAGCGGCAAGTGCTGGATCACTTTTATCGGTCGGTTACGCGCGGCGGCTCTCTAGCCTTTGAGTACCCTCACCCGGACGGATACAATGTGGACGCACGGTTTGCAGGCCCGCCACAGTACACGCCGAACAATCAGGAATATACCGCATCCGTCGCCTTGGAGGTTTTGCCGTGAGAAGTCTATCGAGCACCATGCGGGCAGGGCTGTACTCGGAATCATCCGGGCATAGCTTGCCAGTCCTGCTTTCAATCACTCATGGCGTGGCCGGGTATCCTAACCCGCTATTGATTGTCAACAATACTACCAATCTGGTTTACAGCGGTAATACTTATATTGCCTTCCCGTTCAAGTTCGACCCGCCCGATATCAGGGACGCAGGGGAGATTGCAAACGCACGATTGACCATCTCGGCGATTGACCAGCAGATAGCCGCTATTGTCCGGTCAACCGACGTACCCCCTACCGTGATTGCCCATGCAATGTTCTACACGGACGAAACCGGATCGGTCTACTTCGAGCCAATGGCATCATGGGAGTTTGTCCTGCGGAATGTCGGAGGCAATGCGGAAATGATTACCGCTGACCTGATCTACGAAGAGCGGCTTGATCTTGAGTTCCCGGTACTCGAGTTCAGGCCGAACACCTTTCCGGGGCTGTTCTGATGCACGTTGCACCATGGGTGAACAATTATATCGGCATCCCGTACAAGTTCAGCGGGTACGGAATGGATGGGGCTGATTGCTGGGGGCTTGTCAGGATGATCTTGCGTCGGGAGTACGGCAAGGAGTTACCAGGCTACGCGCATGACGGAGCGGATCGAGCTGGCTTGTCGGCGATTGTCGATTCAGCTTTGCCGACTGCCCCTGTTGATAAGGTTGAGGACCCAGAGCCGGGAGACCTTGCCTTGCTTACCATCCTGGGCGCTCACTGTCATATCGGGGTTGTAGCCGGGGCCGGTCTCATGGTACATACTCTATACAAGCACGATTCGGCGCTGGAATCCTACGCCGGGTCACGATGGGCCAAACGGCTGGAGGGCTTTTACCGTGTCAGATAATATTCAGATCGTAGCACACGTCCACCCGTTCGCGCCGCAAGATCGAATCCTGAAACAAATATTACCCGGAAAATCAATCGAAGAAATCATTCCCGAAGTGGTCAAGCACCGCGTAGGCCGGATAATTGTTGCCGTCGATGGCGAGTTGATAACTGATTACAAGTATATTCCCAAGCCGGGAGCAAATATGGTAGTCAGGGTTGTACCGGCTGGCGGGGATACTCAAGAGAACCTGGGCAAGGCAGGTGGCTGGACTTCGGTAGCCGGATGGGCAATGATTATTGTCGGAGGTCTTACCGGGCAAGGGTGGCTTGTCGGATTAGGAGCGGCGACTTTACTTAGTGGAGTTGCTCTGGTTGGATCATCCATCTTGATGGACGCATTTACACCAGGCTCAGGCGCTCCCCGCTCTGAAACCCTTCCATCAATCCGCGGTGGCCGCAACCGTGCTAATCCATGGGGGAAGGTACCTTGCGTTTTTGGAACCCACCTAATACAGCCCATGTACGCCGCGAAAAGCTATACATCAATCGATGGAACCGATGGCGTTGATATGTACCTGCATACCATCATGGCCGTGTCTGCCCATGCCAGGACGGGCGGAAATGTGCTGGTGTCGGATATCAAAGTTGGGGAAACAATCCTTGCGACCAATGCGGCCAATGAGATCAACAATCCGATTACCGTAGACGGGCCATTTACCGCAACCGCCCAGGTCTATAACAACGGCACCAATCCATCACTATTCCCGGAGATAGTCCTTGAGGATTCACCGGGGGTAGAGCTTGATTCAGACGTTCCCGGTGACAACATGTGGCGTTCAACCGCTCCGGGGACGACCAAAGTTTCGATCGACATTACTTTGCCTCGCGGCTTGTTCAGCTACAACTCAGACGGCGCGCAACAGAACCATTCAGTGACCGTAACCGTAAAGCGACGGGTCACGGGGTCTGGCACCGCATGGGCAGCGGCTTCTACTGTCAATACATTTTCGCTAACCAAAAGCATTACCAAGACCGCCCGGTACAACTTTACCGAAACGGTAGCATCGGGCCAGTACGACTACGCGCTAACCAGATCGGCCAACGATGCCAGCGACTTCAAAGGCACAAGCCTCACTCAATGGTCAGCTTTCCGTTCGATCAAGTCAGGAGTCAGGCCGATAGATGCAACCGTCCAGGCTGGCATCTGTATCCTGGCAATCAAGATCAAGGCTACCGCAGACCTTCAGGGGACGGTCGATCAAATCAACTGCATTGCCAAGCAGAGCGTCCCGATATACTCCGGAGGCAACTGGTCAAGCTTTGGGTACTCCGAGAATCCAGCGGCCCTGTACCTTGCAGCTTTGCGCGGGCCAATGGGTCAACGCCCGGTAGCCGACGCCCTGATCGACTGGACTACCATTCAGTCATGGTACACGACCTGCGCCACAAAAGGATGGACCTGTAACTTTGTCCTGTCCAGCGGCACCAGGCTGAGGGATATCCTGTCAACGATAGCACAGACCGGACGGGCCTCGATGACGCTCCGGGATGGCCTTTATTCAGCCGTGGTTGACGAATCAAAGAGTACGGTAATCCAGCATTTTGCAGCAAGGAATGTCCGCAACTTCACGTGGCAAAAAGCCTTCCGTGATCGACCCCACGCGCTCAAGATCAACTATATAAACGCAGCGGATGGCTACGCACCAGCAGAGCGGATCGTTTACGATGACGGCTATACAATCGCAAACGCTACCAAGTTTGAGCAGGTGCAACTCGCCGGGGTCACAAGCGCCGACCTTGCGTTCAAGCATGGCCGGTACCTTCTTGCCGTTTCCAGGCTCAGGCCCGAGGTCTACAGTTTCGAGACGGACGCCGAGGGCATAATTGCCGAGCCCGGCGACCTTGTACGTATAGCCCATGACTCAATAGCGGTCGGCCTTATATCATCCCGGATCAAATCCGTTGCCATGTCCGGGGTCAACGCCACTGCCATAACCATCGATGAGCTTTGCCGGTTCGAGGCGGGCAAATCCTACGCTGTCCGGATGCGTTTAACGTCTGACAATTCCACCGTATATGCCGCTATCAACAATGCCGCTGGCACGGAATCCAACACGCTAACCTTTACCGTTGCCGTCGCTACCATCCCGGCTATCGGGGATCTTGTCCTGTTCGGCGAGGCCAGCATTGAAAGCCTCGAGGCCCTGATTGTCGGCGTAGAAGCCGGGGAGGATCTTGGATGCCGCCTATTCGCAACCGACCGGGCCGACGCGGTTCACACTGCCGATTCAGGCGCAATCCCGGCTTACGACTCCAAAGTATCCCGCCCGCCACAGATCGGCCAATCAACCGCACCTGCTACCGTGATAAGTGCCGCCGTTAAGAAGGTAGTGGAAAGCGTTGCAGACACATATGTCTCAAGCTCCGTCATTGCCGCAGCAGCACTAGCCGAAGCCGACGCCGCACAGACAGCCGCAAGCGACGCCCAGGGGGACGCGACCGAAGCCCTGAACGACATAGCTACAATCGTTGACGATGACAAATTGTCGATCGATGAAAAGCCATGGGTAGTCAAAGAACATGCCGAAATAATAGCCGAACAATCTGGCATAGGAACAAAGCTTATTTCATACAGCCTGACGGCACTAAAGACAGCCTACGACAATGCTATAACCGCTTTGACAAATTACCTTGCCACCCTTACCAGCCCGGTGTTATGGAATAATTACACAGACTATACGACAATAGTCCGTACCACATTTACAGCCAAGTTCCAGGATGTCTACACAGCACGTCAAAACGCACTGAACGCCTTGTACACAGCCGCACAATCAGCAGCAGAAGCAGCGGCGGCAAGCGATGCGACAAACAAAGCCAATGCCGCCCTTGCAGCCGTCCCGGTCTACAAAGGCGCTTATCTGTACGCTTCCGGGCCAGGGTCAGCAAACGAAAACGACATCGCCGTACTCTACTCATCCACCCTAGCCGAGCGTGGCGTCTACCGATGGGAATCCGGCACATGGGCCAAGCAGACCGGGCCGACCGTTGCCATGCTTTCCCTTGCGTGGCCGGATATCTCGCGGGCAACAATAGCCGTCGCCGATGGCGGCTTTTCCGGCGGGCCTTATGGCGAGATTGCCGACTACATAGGCACCGGGGCGAATGTTTTTGAGGTACTGGCCGTTCAGACGGCTTTTATAAACAAATTGATGGCAAAATTTCTCAAGGTCAGCGCATCACTACGGGGGGGGGATAGATATGACGAAGACGGCACGACTATTGATGGTACTAAGCTTGGGTTTTTCTTTAGCGGCCTTACAGGCGGGTGCAAGGTCGCTGGCATAGAGTTTGAGGGGGATCTGAACGGTGGCGTACAATGGGGGAGGCCTGTACAAGTTGGAAGCGATTTAACCATAACATCTCTTGCGTGGTGCAGTATTACCGCGCTGGGCGGTAGTAATGTTGTCGTAGCAGATACAATAAGTTCCAAGCTGAAGTGTTTTAGATTTAAAGGAAGTTCTTGGGTGTCAGTTGGAACTGATTTTACCATTACGGGAATGGGTGAGCCTGCTATATCGGCGTTAAATGCAACTGATATTGCGTATTATGATGGAACAATAGAGCAGTTGAGGACATATCGATTTAATGGATCAACATGGTCGCAGGTTGGAACTGGATTATCAATACCGGGACTATCATTTGTAATTTTAGCCGCAATGAATGGCACTGATATAGCATTATACAAAAACACTTATGGCAGTTATCATTTACAAGCATACAGATTTAACGGCAGTAGTTGGGCGGAGTTGGGATCATATCTTAATGTCGGGTTTTTTCGGTCAAGCGCAACTATGCTAAATAGCGTAGATATAGTGCTTGCTTCAGGCGATGGGCGAGTGTATCGATTTAATGGATCAACATGGTCGCAGGTTGGTAGTGCCTCAACACTTGCTTTTTCGTCAGATACAACAGTCTCAGCATTGAATGGATCAGATATAGCCGTAATAGATCATTATAATGAAACCTTATCAGTATATCGATTTAACGGGTCAATATTTAGCAAAATAGCAGACTCTGGTGATACGGGAATTATTGCGTCTAGCTTAGCCGCTATGTGCACCTTAAACGGAACAGATGTTGCGGTTATAGATAGTACTAGTGATAAGTTAAGACTTTATCGATTTTCTTTTTCAATATCCCGCCCATATTCCCGAACACTGACAGGCTAAGGAGGCCCAAATGACCAACGCAGACAAGGCGATCATCACCGCCGCAATCGACAAGGCAGGGTACAGCTGGCAGGTATCCGAAGTGGTAAGCCCGCCCACGGTAAACAACGAAAAGATCCTGATTGTTGAAACCGTTTCATTCACAGCGGTCAAAAAGACCGAAGTGCCGATGCCGAGCTAAGAAGGGAAGGCCCGCATGGAATCAGTCATTACAGCATGGGAAGCATTCATTGGCGCGATTGGTTCCGGGGCCTTGCTGGCCCTGGTATCTCTTGTCAGGCACATCATCGGGCTGTCAAAAAAAATAGACGGGCTGGTGAAAGCTGATATCGAGCAAACCGAAGCGATTTATGTTATTGCCAAGATCCAGCGCCCGCAGCTTGCAGCGCACAAGGCAACCCTTGAGGCGCTTAAGGGCGAGTGCAATGGGAATGTTGATCGGGCTCACGAGGCAATCCTTGAATCGACAAAAGAGTTCGATGATTACCTTGTGAAGCGATTGGAAAGGTCGGGCAAATGAGACAGAAGATCATGGAGCGGATCGGGTCTGAGGGGTGCTACTTTCTTTGCCTTGTCCATGCTGCCGAGGGGGTGACCGGCAAGCGCATAGATGCAGTGGAAGTATACGAAGCCGCTGTCAATCTTGGGCTGATGCACGAGGATTGCTACTTGGTGAACCCTGCCAGGATCATGGAGCTGATGACCGGGGATAAGTGGGGAGGAAGGCACGATTCGCGTACGTACCAGGCCAGGCCTGGGGAGGTGCTTGTCATGCGGTATGAGCGAAAGACCACAGCCAAGACCTTCACTCATTTTGTCCTGATGGACCATGAAGGAAGTATCGCCTATGACCCTCTCGGGGACAGCGTGACTGTCAGGCTGGGCCAATCCGTTTCATCCAGGGTATTCGTCCGCCATGTATAACAAGTGGCAATCGCGCCGATGGTGGGTAGCGCTCTGGGCTATGCTTATGTCGAGCGTCATCCTGCTTTACGGCGTGTACAGCGGAGACATACCAGGCGGAATGGGTACAGCCCTGCCATTGCTGATCGGCGTGGTGGGCGGGTACGTGGCGGCTGATTCGTTCACGAAGCCCAAGGGGGGATGATGCATGTTAAAAGCTATTTGCTTTGTTTTGTGCTTGGCCTTGCTATCGGTGCCGGTATCTGCGGAGCCATCGTCTATCGAGCAGGCGCTCTTAGAATTGGACAACTTGGAGGCCAGCTTGAACAGGCAATCCGAACTAATCGAGAACTTGGAATCCAGCTTGCTGATGCAGAAACTATGGTCAGCCAATTTAGAGCGGAGCTTGACCGAAGCGCAGGATTTATCAGCAGCGCAAAGTCAGAACTTGAGTCAAGCAAATCAAGCGTTGCAAAGATCCGCGCGATTCTTGAGGCTCTCCGTGACCTTGAATCTGGTGCTGGCGGGGCTGGTAGCGGGGGCCTTGATCCTTAGATAATCTATGCCCCCGCCGCTGGTAATGCCACTTGCACACCGTTCCAGGAGAGGCCGGGAGGTCAAGGCTCCCAGGGGGCTATTTTGCTTTGCGCGGCCTGCCGCCGAGCTTGCCGTTTTCAGCGCTGGCGTGATTTACCTTGCCAGCCCGGAGCATAGCCGCTGGCTTTTCTTTGACCATTTCCGGGTTTACTGACCGCATCCCGTCGCCATCAAACCTTTGATACACAGGCCATCCGGTACCGTCGCTGTATCTGTCGGCAAGTACCCACGCCTGCGCCCATCTGTCACCATGGCACCTCTCGCGGGACAGCTTCGAGCGTAACGCTTTTTCAGTCCGCGCCCCAAAGTAGCGCTCCCATGTGCCTTCAGTTCCCTCGCCGCTAAAAATCAAAACATCTTTTGTCAAGTCCATTGCATCCTCCCTTAGTAAGACATAGCCTTTTTAACGCTGTCATTGCGGTCACAGTATGCCTTCAACTCGCGGTCTTTGTCGGTCATGGCGGCAATCGCCTCGTCCCTGGTCATCAAGGTTGAGCCTTCCTGTCCGATAATCAGCCAGTCAGTAGCTTTTTCGGTCGCTGCTTTGATCTTGGCAAAAGTCGCATCATTGATCTTGCCGATTGAGCGGTCGGTCCACTTTGACCCGTCAACTTTTGCAATCTCGCCGGTTACCTTGTGCTGCTTAACGATCTGTACCATTTGGTATCTCCTTATCAACTCTTGATAATATGAGTATATATCCAAACGTTAGGATATGCAAGGGGAATATCTGCAAATATAGAAAATAATCGCAAAAAACGATAATTCTTGTATAGTAGAATTGCTCAAAACCACTTAACACAACCGCTATTATCCATAAAAATATATAAAATATATTTGACAGATAGCAATACCCGGCTTATGATAGAAGGTCTAAGGGGGATTTATGACGAAAGAATATCCGGGATCAGAGCAAGCAAAACAACGAATACAGGATCAAATCAGCACCGCAACAGGCCAACAGGAAATGCCTGCATCATGCCTTTGCGGCCGTATGCCCATGGTTGTATCGGTGGCCTATAATCTTGTCCGGGTGGCATGCACCTGTGGCTTTCAGGGCCTTAACAAGCCGACAATATCCGAAGCGATGGACGATTGGAATTACACAACCCGAAGCCGAAAGATTGAGGCCATGTGATGAAGCGCAACAAGTATGGCGTATCCGCTCCCGAAGCCCGGACGGTTGACGGGATCAAGTTTGACAGCAAAGCCGAGGCGTCAAGATGGGGCGCGCTTAAGATGATGGAACTAGCCAGGGAAATCACCGATCTTGAACGACAGCCGACATTCCTGCTTGTACCCGCCTTTATTGACAAGATGGGCAAAAAACACCAAGGCGTGTCGTATCGCGGCGACTTCCGCTACAAAGACAGGCAAGGCAAAATCATTGTCGAGGATGTAAAAGGCGCACTGACCGAAGTCTACCGGATCAAGAAAAAGCTCTTGCTATGGCGCTTTCCCGACATCAACTTCGTCGAAGTGCAGGCATGAGCCGAAATTGCCTACAGCAAGCCCGAATAATAACCATTGCATATTATCCAAATGGCGCTATACTATTACAGGACTGTAGTATTTAGCGCCATAGGAGGCAACCAGAATGAGGATTCAATACGACATAAACGCGGCTGAATGGGATCGGGCCAGCCGGTACATATCGAACCCCAAAATCAGGCACGAGATAGCGCATATCGCGTTTGAAGAATGGATAACCAGGCGGGAAGGCCGGGACAAGCGGATACAGTTTGAACGGCTTTATTCAGATGCCAAGCTTATGGCTCCAGTGATTACGGAAGCCATAAAGACTGGGATGGTAAAACTGCCATAGGAGGATGGAATGCAAACAGTATGGAAACCCGGCACCTATCATGCCGATATCAGGCGCTATGATCATGACTCGCTTTGCCAGGGTGTCAGCGGCCACAAACTCTGTACAGGCTGCTCAAGGTTTTTCCCCGGCCCGCTTACCCCGTCGCATTTTCTAAAACCCCCGGCAAGGGATGCGGCCCATTGCAGCACGTACCGGCCAAAGGTCGAAGCATGAAACCTTTGATTGTCTGTATTGCCATCTTGTCAATCCCATACCCGATTAAGGGTGCGGCAACAGGATACCATATTACAATACCGGTTATTGAATCAGGATCAGGGTATGACCTGTCCCCAATATGGGACGCGCCTTTTCCATACCATGGCGTAATCGAAATGGAGGCCAAAGCCGCCAGGGTGCCAGAATGGATATTGGCCGGGGTGATCCAGCATGAATCCGGCTACAAAGAATGGGCCATCAACCATAACACCAATGGCACGATGGACCAGGGGATAGCGCAACTGAACAGCCGGTATCTAGCCTACTTTGCCGAGCGATTCAATGACGGCCAGCGAGTAGACCCGTTCAATCCGCTGGTATCCATCCGGATAGCCGCCCGGTATCTTGCCTCCAATTATGAGCTTTTTGGCGATTGGCAATATGCCGTTGCCGCGTACAACTGCGGGCCAGAGCGGGCTAAGTCTAGACCGTGGCCGCAGACAACAGAGAGATATATCAAGGAGGTTTTTAGATGATCGAAGCAATCGCAGTATTTTCCGCACTTATTCTAGGCTTGGCAACAGGGCTTTTCATCGCCGCTTGCCGCCGCAGGATTGACGGCGTTGATGGACACGTGAAGATCGGGGACACGTGGCGCGAGATCGACGGCCACGGGCGGGTTGTTTATAGAGCGGAGGAACTAAAATGACCGGCTTCATCTGCGGCCCGAGGATTTATGAGTATAGGGAAATAGTCATAGAACTACTCGGAGGCGGCGGACCCTGGCCGTCGAATAAAAGCGGCAATCCTTATCAGCGGGTCCCCGGTTATGTGGTAGATATTGTGAATGATTTTTGGAGCCTATCGGAAGAGGATCAGGAGAAGTACCGCACTGGTGGCGGCTGCCAGAGATTCGGCAATGAGTAAAACCGACGAACTGATAACCAAAGGTATGGCCGGGGAATTGTCCACAGACGATCAAAAATCAATAGCCTGCGAACTCCAAGTATACCGCAACATGGCTCTGAACCTTGAGGAAGTGATTCACCGATGGTCGAAACTGTTCGAAACGGTCGGAATTGAATGAGTCCAATAATCGCCCCATGGCGCAAGCACCCGGACCACAACTGCCCGATACACCTACGCTTGACAGCACCCCGCCCGCCTGTTGTCGAAAACCAGGAGAACCGGCACCACAAGAAGAAAAAGCCAGCCGAGCCTGAAGGTTTTGCAATCAAGGTCAAGCAGGTTGGTTTAGTCCTGGGCCTACGTGCATCAGGCATGACCCTTGAACAGATCAGCGCAAGCCTTGGATATCCTGCACCATGGGCCGGGTGGGTCATTGAAGAGGCCGAAAGACGGAATATGCTTGACAGCTTTACAGACCCGTGATACCGTTACTAATCAATAGATCGTTGCCGGAGGGGTGAGAGACTCCGGGAGCGATTCGCGAACGCTTGGCCCCTTTGCCGACTCTCACCGGCTAAGGGGCTTTTTTATTTGAAAGGGCAATATGGAATACTTGGAGTTTCTGAAAAGCAAGATCAAGATCGCGCCGGATACGGGCGTAGAATTCAGGGCGGAGGATGTCAACCCGATCTTGAAACCGCATGAACGGGATACGGTTCTATGGGCCGCAAAAGGTGGACAGCGTGCCATATTCTCTAGCTTTGGACTCGGAAAGACCGTGACCCAGCTTGAGATTATGCGCCTGCTCATGTCCGTATCGGAAGGAAAGGCATTGATCGTTGCGCCGCTCAATGTGGTGGATGAGTTCAAAAGCGACGCTGACCGATTGTTGAATGGCCTGCCGATCCAGTACATAAAGACGCAAGCCGAAGCGGAAGCCGCCGATTGCAGAATATTGATAACCAATTATGAGCGGGTCCGAGATGGTGATATCGACCCCGGATATTTTACCGCCACAAGCCTGGATGAAGCGTCGGTACTTAGGTCTTACGGCTCAAAGACCTATCAAGAGTTCCTGCTTAAGTTTCAGGATGTCCGATACCGCTTTGTAGCCACGGCTACCCCATCGCCGAACAAGTATAAGGAGCTGATCCACTACGCCGGGTTTCTTGGCATCATGGACACTGGCCAGGCTCTTACCCGGTTCTTTCATCGGGATTCTACGCAGGCCAACAATCTAACTTTATACCCGCATAAAGAGCATGAGTTCTGGTTCTGGATATCGACATGGGCGCTTTTCATAACCAAGCCATCTGATCTTGGCTACGATGACGATGGATATACCCAGCCTCCGCTAAACGTATTTTATCATCAGGTGGCCGTAGATCATTCAACCGCAGGCAAGGAAGATGACGGACAGGTCAAGTTGTTCAGGGATGCGGCGTTTGGACTCCGGGATGCAGCGAAAGAAAAGCGGGACAGCATAGACGCACGTGTTGAAAAGATGCTTGAAATAATCTCAACCGCACCAGATGACCATTACATACTGTGGCACGACCTGGAAGCCGAGCGCCACGCAATCAAGAAAGCCATACCCGCAGCCGCCGAAGTTTACGGCTCCCAGGATTATGAAAAGAACGCAGATATCACCAGAGCGTTTAAAGAGGGGAAAATCCAGTTTCTTGCCACAAAGCCAGACATGAGCGCCCAGGGCGGGAACATGCAATACCATTGCCATAAGTGCATATTTTTGGGAATCGGCTACAAGTTCAACGACTTCATTCAGGCAATCCACCGCATCTACCGTTTCATGCAGAAATATCCGGTAGAGGTGCATATCATCTACGCCGAAAGTGAACAGGCCATACTTGACACCTTGCAGAAGAAATGGGACCAGCACAAGTACCTTGTCGGGAAGATGACGCAGATCATCCAGGAGAATGGCCTTGCGTCTACATCGGTGCTTGAAAAGCTGTCAAGGACAATATCTTTCAACCGGGATGAAAAAGACGGCGGATTGTACAAGGCTATCCTGAATGACAACTGCCTTGAGATCCCGAAATGGGAAGAAAACAGTATCGACCTGATCCATACTTCAATTCCATTTTCCAATCATTACGAGTACACGCCGACGTATAACGACTTCGGGCACAATGAGGATAATGTCAGATTCTTTGATCAGATGGACTATCTGACTCCGCAACTCTTGCGCGTATTGAAACCAGGCCGTGTCGCCGCTATCCATGTCAAGGACAGGATCCTGTTCGGCAACGCAACCGGGACCGGTATGCCTACTGTTGACCCGTTTTCTGATATGACCGTGTTTCACTTTATCAAGCATGGTTTTCAGTACATGGGCAGGATTACTGTAGTTACCGACGTGGTAAGGGAAAATAACCAGACGTACCGATTAGGCTGGACTGAACAGTGCAAGGACGGAACCAAGATGGGCGTAGGCTGTCCGGAATACGTGCTGCTTTTCCGCAAGCTGCCGAGCGATACCAGCAGGGCTTATGCTGACGACCCGGTAGTCAAAAGCAAGGATGATTACACCCGCGCCCGCTGGCAGATCGATGCGCACGCTTTCTGGAAATCATCCGGGGACCGGCTATTAATGCTGGAAGAGTTGCGCAAACTTCAAGTGTCTGACCTTCAGGCCGCATACCGCGACTTTTCCCGGTCAGAGGAATACAACTATCACGATCATGTCCAGCTTGCCGAGGATCTCGAGGATGACGGGAAGCTTCCAGCGTCTTTCATGGTAGTGGCTCCGGGCACAACAAGCGAATGGGTATGGGATGACGTTAACCGTATGCGGACCCTGAACGGAGAGCAAGCCCGGAAGGAACTGGCAATGCATATCTGCCCGCTGCAATTCGACATTGTGGAGCGGATAATTGAAAGATACTCCAACAAAGGCGACCTGGTTATGGACCCGTTCGCAGGGCTTTTCACTGTGCCATACATGGCAATCAAGATGGGCCGTCGCGGTATCGGCGTGGAATTGAACCCGGATTCATACACGACGGCTTGAA
>Ga0210043_1000623_pt1 | contig 36733 bp, 42 predicted proteins | sample CryGeymet201501t_FD_183990 | JGI IMG/M metagenome (GOLD analysis project Ga0210043, IMG submission 183990) | Groundwater microbial communities from Crystal Geyser aquifers in Utah, USA - Crystal Geyser metaG 2015-01t (SPAdes) (version 2) | ecosystem: Environmental > Aquatic > Deep subsurface >... | reverse complement strand
CGATGTGGCCTGCCAGTACACTTTGACGAATCGTGTTATAATGAGCTCATGACGACAGAAGATGGTATTGCGCCTGAAACAGCTATTTCTCAGCCAAAACTTGAAAAAGAAGCAAATGTTGCCCGTGTTGAGAAATCCGTAGAAGCGACTCCTAAAAAAGAAGCAGAAAAACCTTTTGATTTTAAATTTTACGTTACAGATCATTCTCCAAGATTTGCAGATACAGGAAGTCCGGACAAGCTGCGTGCACTTTATCGGGATATAAAAAAAGACGGAATAGAACAGGTTAGATATGACTGGGATTGGAATTTAATCGAGCAAAATAGAGGAGAAATTAATTCAGATCAGCTTGAAAGATTCAAATCCGCAGCACAAATCATGAAAGAAGAAGGACTTGATCCTTTAATTATTCTTTCTAATCCTCCAGAATGGGCAAAAAAACTTTATAAAGAAAATCCCGGAGAATTTGTGACCTCATATAAAAATTATACAGCCGAAGTGAAAAAAGCGGTGGAGGCAGCAGGGGTAAAACCTGAGACAGTTCAAGTTCTCAATGAGTTAAATAATCCTGCCTACACTCCGGTTACAGACATGGAAGTAATTGGTCAGCTTTGCGATGCAGCACGGGAAGCGTTTCCCGAAGGTAAAATTATGGTTAGTTTTTTAGCAGCTGCAATTCCGGAAGCAGTAAGTAAGAGTGGATTGTCCGAAAATGTCAGGACTTTTCTTCCTAAGTTAAAAACTATAAGTGATAAATTCGATAAAGTAGCAATTGACTATTATCCGGGAGGCTGGCAAAGACCAATTTCCGGAGAAGGAGGAAAGATTGTGAATCTAATAAAAAGAGTTGTTCTTCCAGGGACAGCTGCGTATAAAGAGATGTTTAAAGATATGAGCTTATTCCAAGAAACTGCCGAAGAAGTCGCTTCTTGGGGCAAGCAATACGAACTTGGGGAAACAGGATTTCCGACAAAAGGAGCTTATTGGGGAAATGAGCAAAGGCAAAGATATTTTTACGATTCTTTTTTTAGGCATTTTAAGCATTTAATGGTTGATTTTAAAGCTAGGGGAGTGCCGTTACCGGATAAACTAGGATTATATCAGGCTCAAAATGAACCGCCGAGAAATTTTATCGGAAAGCTTATGCGAAAAACACCTTATCCTGAATTTGATTGGGGAATGAGAGATGAAAAGGGGAATAGAAAGGCAATCCTGCAAGGAAGTCTTCGTGCTTCCGAACTTGTTCGGGTCCAGCAAGAATCAAGATTAAGCAGAATTATCCATTATATGAAATCGCCGATGAGAGAAACTCAAGCGATAGAAACTCAGCAAGATAATCAAGAACTACAAGAAGTCAGGAAAGAACTTTCCCTGGAAGTTTTAACGCCACACGAAGTATAATATAACGATTCTAACGATACCGGATCGTTAGCTTCGTTCTTAATTCTCCACAAAAAAACTCCCGATTTCTTTTATTACGAATTTAATTAAGCTTTACCCGTTGGGCATATTTATTTATGACAGAGGGCGGAGTTTTGTAAGGGAAACCTGATTGAGCTCTTACTTTCCCTACATCTTTTCTATGCTATCGCAAAAAAAAGATGTACAAGATCTCTAGTAATTGGAGGAAGGGGAATATAAGGGTTTGTTTGAATTTCCCACAAAAAAACTCCCAAAAGGGGAGTTCTTCTGAACAATTTATTTTCCTTCTCTTTTATCGAAAAGAGAAGCAGAAATTTTTTGCAAGCCAAGTTGAGCTATTTTTGCTCACTCATTCTTCGGGGAATTTCACCCCTTCCGCAATCTCACTTTGTGATCTGCGGAATTCCCCTGAATCATTCGTTCGCAAAAAATTAACGCTCTTTGTTGGATTGCAATTTTCCCAATAAAAAACTCCCAAAAAAGGAGTTTTTTATATTCAAAATAAGATTTAATCTTATTTTAACTCGACTGTGGCCCCGGCTGCTGTTAACTTTTCTTTAGCCTCTTCGGCTGTTTTCTTGTTAACCGCTGTCATAATTTCTTTTGGAGCTGCATCTACTAAGTCTTTTGCATCTTTAAGTCCCAAGGTTGGAACTAATTCTCTTAAAGCCTTAATGACTGCAATTTTTTGTGCGCCGGAACTTGCGATTACGACGTTAAAAACTGTTTGTTCTTCTACGGGTGCTGTGTCAGCTGCTATTACTGCTGCAGGTGCTGCTGCTACTGCTGCTGAAACACCGAACTTTTCTTCTAAAGCCTTTACGACTTCGGAAAGCTCAAGAACCGACATTTCTTCTACTGCTTTTATTAAATCTTCTTTGGTAATTTTTGCCATGTATTAGTTCACCCCCATTCTATGAATTTTCAATTTTCAATTCTTAATTTTCAATGAATTTTCAAAAACTTAATTTTCAAAATTAAATCATTTGGATTTGATTAGAAATTAGAAATTTTAAATTAAAAATTAGTTTGTTTTCTTTCCCTCGATTGCTTTTAATGTCATTACAAATTTTTGGATATTCCAGATTAAAGCTCTGTGTAAACCATAAATTGGAGCCTGCATATTGCCGATAAATTGAGCAATAAGCACTTCACGGGAAGGAAGTGTTGCCAGTTTGTTTACTTCGTCTGCAGTAATTGTTTTATTCTCCAAAATTCCAAATTTAATCGTTGGTAAGTTTAATTCTTTTAAGATTTTTGCCAATTCCTTAAGAGGAGAAATTACATCGGAGTAGGCAAAAAGAGTAGCGGTTGGATTTTGCAGATTTTTTTCGATTTCCTCTTTAACACTATCCAGATTTTTATTGCTAGATAGAGCGAGCTTAAGAAGAGTATTTTTGGCAATCATTACTTCAGCATCAACTGCTCTTAACTTTTTTTTAAAACTTTCAAGCTGCAAATGGGTTAAGCCTTGATAATTGGTAAAAATTAATGCCTTGGCACGATTTACCTTGCCGGAAACTTCGGCGACAATACTTTCCTTTTTAACCCTATTGCTACTAATTTTCGGTTCGTCTGTCTTCATAAAAAAAGCGCCTTCGAAGCGCAACTTTATAAACTTTTAATTTTAAAAACTTTATAACTTGTTTTGCTCCTCGGTAGGATTTATTCTGCCTCATCGGCGGACACCCACTTTCTTAGGACTTTGTAAGTTTACCAGAGAGTGGCGTATTCGTCAATTAGCAAATAATACTTTTCTTAAAAGTTCTACTTTTTGTCTCCGAATTCTCTAGCGGAGTAAATAAGATGAGCAATTTCGTTTACTCCCTGAGGATCTTCGTTCGCCCTTTTCATTGCTTCTTGAATTTCCTTTGGGACTTCATCGCTGTCTCCGTGCCCATTATTTTTTCCAAAATGAACCAAAACATCGGTAGAATATTTAATTTCAGGAGGTCCACCCGGAATTTCAAGAGTATGTCTTCTTAAAACAGTATCCCCGTTTACTCTTTGAAACTCTAATAATTCTGTCTTGCATGAATCAGGACTAAATGGATCTTGAGGAAAAAAAGTAACAAGTTGACCCTCTCCAACGGGTATAGAAAATGTTTTTTCAGGCATAAGCCCATGAATTTTTTTCCTTATTCTTTTAGCAGCTCCCTTTGTTGATATTTTTTCTTTCATTAATTGAAGATTTTAATCATATTATTGTTTAAGGTCAATAAGGTTTTAAAAAATTATTGTGTCAATAGAAAAATTAAACCTGGATTTTTATTCCGGGAGACATGGTTTCTAAACGATTTTTTAAAAAACATTTTTTTTGTTACAATGTATAATGTACTAACTTTATGATACAGTGGTCCGGGGTACGGCGTGGAGTTAAGGGCGATTACCTTTTTAGGATTTTTTAGGGGGCTTGTGGAGATAATCGGAATCAATATGCCAGACAGTTTTTGGCTGATTAACTGCTCCTTTAGGAAGATTAACTTTGCCATGTTTTAAGTATTTTCCCAGTTTAGTTTCGTTTACTTCAACATCAGCTCGATGAAAAACCATGCTTTTTGCGGTTTCTTCGTCAATTCCTCTTCGCATCAGTGCTTCCGTTAATGCATCTTCGAAATCTATAATATCTTCGTTGGTTTCTGTCTCGCTAATAGGAATGCTAAAAATCATTTCTCCACTTACTATAGAAGGGTAAAATCTGCCTAATCCTTCCCTGAGCTTCTCGACATCATACGTTTTTTTAGGATCTCTCGGAGTAATGTTGACAATAAAATTATCTACTTCGGATTGCATTCCTCTTAATCCTGGGTTTTCCTGAGCAAGTTTTTTTAGTTGATCTTCCCGGGATTTTTGTCTGCTGGTAAATGGATTTAGCCACATTTTAGACCGCCAATATTTAGCAGCAAATTTGCGAAGTTTTCTTAGCGCGTCATATTCAAGGTTGATTCCGTGCTCTTCGTTAGTTCTGATCACAGTATCACCGTTTCTGTAAGGTGTCTCTTGAACGTAAAAGGTTCTTCCTTTAAAGAGAGTAACTTCTGGATCGGCATGGATATAGGGTTTTCTTGGTTCGTAAGGAGCAGGATTTAATCCTTCTTTAGACATAACGGCCGAATTATATCACTTTAAATCAAATTTGGAAAATTACGAATTGACTCATTAAGAATCGCACCGTAGACTCATCGTTGCCTCATTAATAATTTGCACCATGAAAGAGCAAGGTAGCAATGACGAGAGAAATGATTTAAGTAATTATTACAGGTCTCGATTTATGTTCAATAAAGGGAAGATGTTAGTTGAAGCAGGAGTTGTTTTGGCGTCATATGAATTATCACAGCAAGTAAATAATAAAAGCTTAATTTTTGGCGTTTATTTTGTAGCAGGGCTTGCTGCTCTTTCGGAATTTGTAGTTGATGTACACAGAAAAGGTCTTTATATATTTCGAGCTCAAAAAGCAGGCTTGCAAACAAAAGGTAGGTTCTTCCCTCGATTAAAAAAGCTCTAGAAGGTTAATTTAATCCCGGGGCTCATTGTGGATTTTAGAAAGACTGAAGCGATTTTATTTTTCCCAAGAGCAACATAAATTGCCTTAATATTATCTGCTAATTTTTTATCTTCAAAACTTGCTTTACCAATTGTTAAATGAATAACCGGAGCTTTTCCTTCTGTTTTAAAATTTATTTGACCGCCTTCGTATTTTTTAACCAAATCCTGAGGATTTGCAGTAACGGTTCCATTTTTTGGATTTGGCATAAGTCCTTTTGGACCTAAAATTCTGGCAACTTTTGCAAGTTTTGGCATAATTGCCGGTTCTGCAACTAAAATGTCAAATTCAATTTTACCTTTTTCTATTTCGGCAATAATTTCCTCGGTTGTAATTACAACTTTGGTTTTTTTGCCTGTGCCATGGGGAAGAGTAACATGTCCGGAAACGCCTTGCTCCAGAGTTGTAATATGAAGCTCAACTGTTTCGTCAAATTTTGCCCTTTGCAGTTTTTTTAAGAGTTCAATTCCTTCGGGAACAGAATATGTCCTTTTTGCTTCTACCTTTTCCTTTACTGAGGAATAAGATTTAGAGTGAGTCTTTTTTGAAGAAGTTGTTTTTTTAACATATTTTTTATTTTTTTTTACTTCAGTCACTTCTCCTGTTTCATCAGAAGATTCAATAATATCTTCTTTTTGAACTAATTTAGCTTCATTCCGCCTTGCATCGGTAAGACTAGCAATTCGGGCTTCTTTTTTCTTTTTATGTTCACCTTGTAATTTTAACTCGGCTTCTTCGTCGCCGATTGTTTTTACTCTTATTTTACCCATATTTCTCCTTTTAGTCGCAAATCCGAAATTCTAAATTCCAAATCCTAAACAAATCCCAAATTCAATCCGCCAGCTGGCGGACAAAATTCAAAACGTTTCGAGTTTCGAAATTCGTGCTTCGAGTTTATTCGGTTTGTATCCCCATTGATCTGGCTGCGCCCTGAACAATTTTTACGGCAGCGTCTAAGTCGTTAGCATTTAAATCTTCCATCTTTATCTTTGCAATTTCCTCGGCTTGTGACCTGGTTAATTTTCCTCCCGATTCTCTTCCCGGTTTTTGCGATCCCTTTTCTACCCCCAACGCTTTTTTAATAAGTTCTGCAACCGGTGGTTTTTTAACAATAAAAGAAAAAGTTCGGTCTACGTAAACAGTAATAACAGCAGGCAAGATTGTTCCTTTTTGTTCTGCCGTTCTTTCGTTAAAGGCTTTAACGAATTCCATAATTGGAAGTCCGTGTTGTCCTAAAGCAGGTCCAACAGGCGGGGCAGGAGTAGCTGCTCCGGCCGGAATGTTTAATTTTATTAATGTTTTTATTTTCTTAGCCATAATTCTCCTTTTAGTCGCAAATCCGAAATCCTAAATCCGAAATCCTAAACAAATTCCAAATTCAATCCGCCAGCCGGCGGACAAAATTCAAAACATTTCGAGTTTCGAAATTCGTGCTTCGAGTTTATTGGATTTTCTATTATAGCTTAGCTACTTGAAGAAAATCCAATTCTACGGGTGTTTCTCTTCCAAAAATTGAAACTAATACCTTTAATTTTCCACGGGCTTCGTCGATTTCGTCAATTGTTCCCAAGAAATCAGCAAATGGACCATCGATAATCTTCACAGCTTCTCCCTGAACAAAGGCGGCTTTGTAGAGAGGTTCCTCGGTTTTCATAAACTTTTGGATTGCTTCGACCTCTTTTTCCGAAATTGGAGTTGGCTTATTTCCGGAGCCTATAAAAGCTGTTACTCCCTGAGTTGTTCTAACCAAAAGCCAGGATTCATCATCTAAAATCATTTTTACCAAGACATAACCCGGAAAAATCTTCTCATCTACTGTTTCCTTTTTACCTCCGGAAACCTTAATTGTACTTCTGGTTGGAACAATAATATCAAAAATTCTGTCTTCAAAACCCAAAGATTGAACCCTTTGCCTTAAATTTCTAGAGACTTTATTTTCGTGTCCGGAATAAGTGTGGACGATATACCACCTGGCATTAATCGAAGCGGCAGATACAGATTCATTTTCTAAAGATCCTGGTTCGACGGCTGTCTTATCCGCAGAAACCCCAACAGCTTCTTTGACTTCCGTTTTTTCTTCTACAGCTTCTTCAATAGTTTTTTCGGCAACGTTTTCTTCTTGCCCTTCCGTAGCTCCGTCTTTTGCGGGAGCGAAGGAGGGTTCTTCTGTTTCGTCTTTTTTTAAAGCCGAATCGGCTGTTTGATTGTCCATATATTTAAAATTTCTAAATCCTAATTTCTAATTTCTAATCAATTTTCAATGTTTTAAATTTTAAAATTCAATAAAAATTTCAAATTAAAAAATTATCTAATTACCAAAGCCATTAGTTTTGTAAAGACATAGTCAAGTCCTCCGAGGAAAAATCCTACAGCCAAACTAATAATTATTACCAGAGCAGTAAGCCTTATTACTTCGTCTCTGGTTGGCCAGACGACTTTTTTAAGCTCGTCTCTTACTTCTTTTAAAAAAGTAACCGGTGTCGTCATTGCCATCTTTACAATACAAAAACAAGGTTGCAACCAACCTTTAAATTATTTTACCAGAACTTAAATTAGATGTAAAGAGCAGAAAAAATCAGGAGGAGTTGACATTAGAAGGGGAGTAAGGTTACAATTTAAAGACCGTTATGAGTAAAATCAGAAAGGTTGTTATTCCGGCAGCAGGGTTTGGAACCCGCTTTTTACCTCAAACAAAGGCAATGCCTAAAGAAATGCTCCCTATAGTAGATAAACCTGTTATTCAATACGTTGTAGAAGAGGCAGTGGCGTCAGGAATAAAAGACGTAATCATTGTTACAGGAAGCGCTAAACGTGCAATAGAAGATCATTTTGATTCTACAAATGCAGATTTACTTAAAAATCTCGAGGCAGGTGGGAAAACTAATTTAATAGAAGAAATAAATAAGGTTGCGGATATGGCAAATTTTATTTATATCCGCCAAAAAGGTCCGTACGGTAACGGAACGCCGGTTTTATCCGCAGAACCTGCGGTCGAAGATGAAGCTTTTGCTGTACTTTGGGGAGACGAGTTTATTCTAAGCGAGCCTCCAAGACTTGCCCAGATGATAAAAGTACACGAAAAATATGGCGGAATAGTAATTTCCGGTGTCAGAATAGGTAAAAAAGAAGAACTTAGCCGTTACGGAATTGCCGATATAACTCCTGTGGAGGGGAATGTCTATAAGATTAATGCAATTGTCGAAAAACCGGATCCGGAAAAAGCACCGTCAAATTTGGCAACACACGGCGGATATATTTTACCTCCGGAAATATTTGGCGCATTAAAAAAGCTAAATCCCGGAAAAGGGGGGGAAATTTGGCTAACAGATGCAATAAATTTATTAAAAGAGCAAGGAGTACCTGTTTATGCGGTAGAAATAGAAAACGGTAGGTATTACGATACCGGAAATAAACTTGAGTATTTAAAGACAATGGTTGAGCTTGGTTTAAAACATCCGGACATAAATGGAAACTTCCGAAATTTCCTCAAGGAGTTAGAATTATAAGATGAGCAGGGAAAGAGGCAGAATTGGATTCTTTGTAACAGATTTGGCATTAGGCCATGTTTTAAAAAAATATAACAAAAAAAATCCAAATAGCGGTATGCCCGCTTTTGATAAAGGAATTAAAGAAATTTTTTCCAGTCTTATTAAGCCATTCAGTCCGATAAATGAAAATATCTCTTCTTATATGATTCTAGAATCTGGATCCCATGATATTTCAAGGACAGCCAGGGAAAATTCTTTAGTAGGGCAAGATCTCCATAAGGAAGATAAAATAGTTGGAGAAATACCTCCATCCCTAGAGTCTATTCCGGGGCAAATCGCGTTTGAAGATTCAAAGGTAAGAAATAGCGAATCTTTTCAAATTTCTTTGGATTCAAATGAAAAGCTTGCAGATATAATTAATGAACTTCAAAAAAATAATAAGCGTGTTTGGGCAAGCTGGACTTCTGGAAAGATTATACTTACTGTTGTTGGAGCAGCTGCTTTAACAACCGGCGTTGGAATACTGCTATATGAACGTAACAAAAAGAAGCAAAAATAAAATGAAAAAAAATCTGCCAAAAATTACGATAGGACTCGTTATTTTTGCCCTTTTTGTTAGCTTTTCTTATTTAGTTCACAAAGATCTCTTTACCCAATTAGATTTTGACACTACGGTTAAGCTTCAGGATAAATTACCAAGAAGTGTGGACGGACTTTTTTCCTTTTTTAGCTTAATCGGGACAGCGGAAATTGTAGGCATTTTTTTGCTAGTAATTATTGCTATAAGAAGAAAATTAAGATTAGTTCTTGCTCTTCCTGCCTTTATTACATTGCACATTATCGAATTGTTTGGGAAGGCTTTTGTAAATCATTTACCTCCTCCGCACTTTCTTTTAAGAACGGAAAAACTGGTAGATCTTCCGCAGTTTTATGTCCGCTTGGAAAATTCATATCCGTCCGGTCACGCCGCAAGAGCTGCATTCATTTCGGCAATTTTAATATTACTTTTTGCCAAATCAAAAAAAATTTCCCAAAATCAGAAAATTATTTTTTGCTTATTGATTATCGTTTATAACGTAATTATGTTTTCAAGTAGAATTTATCTGGGAGAACATTGGTTGTCCGACGTAATCGGTGGGGTATTACTTGGTGCCTCTCTGGGATTAATTTCCCTAATTTTTGTTAAATTTAAAGATCTTTAATCTTGGGATTTACTTTGTTGATGTTTGGACAAAGCCACTTATCTCTTGCAAAATGTCTTAATTCCGCAATCGTTTCGGACGCATGAATTTTTAGAATTTCTCCGGAATTAGCCATCTGAGCAATTTCTTGCGCTTCCTTTTTAAACTGACAAAATCCATTAATTTTGCATTTAGGACAAAGTTCTTTCATAGGGGATTATTATACCACAAGTATCCTATAGAAAGGATTGGAATGAAGCTGTTAAAAGTCAAGGCTAGGCTTTTTGGAGAGTTGGGAGGCCTTCGGACGTCGGTATTCTTTGGGGAGCTTTTGCCCGGGGGGTTGTCAATGATCTTTGTTTGTGACTGAGTTCTCTTTTTTGCCTTCTTTCTTGTTTTTCTGCTTTTCTTGCCTGCGCTACCTCTGGAGTATTATCTAAAGCCGCTTGTTCTTTTCTTACTCTTTCTAAATAGGCAGTTGATCGCATTGTTTTAAGTTCTGCTTCTATTGCTAGAATCCGAAGTCCTATTTTTGAATCGCCGTCTTCGTTTACCGGAATAGGTGTTTCCCTCTGTTCTTGGGCTTCTTCTAGAGATCTAAGCGCAGATTTTTCTTCTATTAGTTCTATTATCTCTTTGGTTCTTTTCTTTCTGGGGCTTAATACTTCTTTTGTTTCCTGTCCGCTTTGATCTGCCATAAAAATAGAGTATCAGATCTATTCACTTTTTTCCAGGAAAGAGGTGACTTGCGAAATCAAGATAAGTTAAAGACTAAGATGATCTTCGATTTTGCCGACTCTTTTTTGAGTTCCAACAATTTCTCTGTCAAAATGATCAATCACAACATCTACTGTTTTCTCAATTTTTTTCACTCTTTTTTTAACGTCTTTTAAATCTTTCTTAACATTTGATAAATCTTTCTTAACATCTGATAAATCTTTCTTAACATCTGATAAGTCTTTCTTAACATCTGATAAATCTTTCGCAATTGGCTCAAGACCCATTTTCACTTGATCTGCAACTTCGTTTTTGACCTCTTCTTTAACAACAGATCTTATTTGATTTAAATCATTTTTTGTAAGCATATTTCAAGAATACTCTTGAATAGAAAAAATTTCAATATAACAAACTATTGCAGGGACTAAGCAACTATGTTAGAAGTTATTATTCTAATCAAGGAATCAATTAGCCGACTCGAGTTTTGAAATTCTGTGCCCATGATTTCTTGTGGTTTCTCTCAATTCGTGAATTTGTGCTGTGCCAATCTCATTATCATTTGTTAAATCATCAACTCTTCCAACAAAGCCGTCTAGTTGGTTTGAAATTTTATTTAGCGTAGTTTCCATTCTTTTTTGGCCTTCTTCAATATTCTCAACTCTTTCCTCAACCTTTAGGATTTCAGCTCTCAAAACTCTCTCAGAGCCTTTAACTGTCTTTTTTAGATCTGATTTCGTTATGTAAGGCTTAAGAGCCTGATTTAGATCTGACTTAGTTGGGTAAGCTTTAAGAATCGCTGTTGCCTCATTTTTTGTAACCGGTTTATCTGAGGAAGAATTTTTTGACATGAGGAAAGTATAGCACCGTTATTTCATTATCTGTCAATAATTAAAAATATATCAGCAGGGACGCTCAGATTCGAACTGAGAAAAGCAGTTTTGGAGACTGCTGTGATAACCATTTCACTACGTCCCTAGGTTGGTGAATCGCTTTATTATGGCACATAGCTTATAGATCTATTTCCCATTTGCCATACGCTATTTTAGTTTATCGTTTTCTTTATGCTGAGTAATCTTTTTACAGTGTTTGCAAAATTTATCAAATACCAATTTTTCCAGTGTATTTATCTTATTTCTGGTTGTGACATAATTTCTGTTTTTACAAACAGTGCAAACTAGCCCAACTTTTATTCTGTGTTCTCCTTTTTTTGCCATACTCCTCCTTTCATTAGAATAGGTTTTCTGAATCGCGTCTGACGCAATGAGCCGGCTGTGAGAATCGGACTCACGATCTAGTCATTACCAATGACTTGCTCTACCACTGAGCCAAGCCGGCATTTCGCCTCGCCGTTTCGGCTCGGCTCGTGTGCTAAGGGAGGGAATTGCACCCCCGAAGTCCTTCCGGACGTCTGGTCTACAGCCAGATGCGATTGCTACTCCGCCACCTTAGCATTTATATTCATTCCAACTCTTAACTCCTAACGCCAAATGCGATTTTCCCAAGATCTTTTCCATTGGTATTAGATATTTGTCGCCATTACTACAATATACAAAAAGAAGATCGAAGTCATCTTTTAGATATTTAGCATAGTATGTTTTTTCTCTATATCCGCCAAATGTCCGTAAATCTACTATAAAAGCTCCACTTGGTTCGTTATCGTTAGAATATTTACATTGAATTCTTTTGATAATTCCATCCCTATCAATAGCCAGATCGTATTTGTCACAATCGGAAACTGGAATTAACACCGAATTCTCGTTCTTTGTAAAATACGCTATTGCTTCACCTACGGCAAGGCTACCTTTTCTTTTGGTATTCACAATTGCAATAATACCTGGTAGCACACCGTGTGTCAATAATTATTTGCTGAGCCGACTCTCGGATTTGAACCGAGGACCTTCACTTTACAAAAGTGTTGCTCTACCACTGAGCTAAGTCGGCGTATGTGTAATTTTACCAAAAAAGATAGGAAAACAACAATACCACAAATGGAGGAGAAAAGAAGATAATAAAGAATCCTTCGACTTAAGCTCAGGACAAGATAAATTCGCCTTTGATATCGAGCAAAGCTGAAATTTCCCCGTATTTTTAAATCAGGCGGGCTCAGCGTTTTGCCACGGCTACACGCATTAAGCCCCGTTCCCCGCAAATTGCGGAGTACCTCAGATTCAGTGAATTTGTGGAGGAAAATACTCAAGCTCCCTCTAATATCAAAGAACAAGTAAAGTATATGTTTTGTAAAAATTATTGTCAACTTGACAAGCGGGTGTAAAATGCCGCAAACGGCAAAAACTCTAAGCTCCAAATTCGAAATTAGAAACAAGTCAGAATTACCAAAATCTCAAGCAATCTAGAATTTAAAACATTTGTATTTTGAGATTGTTTAGAATTTAGGGTTTTGTTTTTAGGATTTATTTTAAGCCTCTTTGCCTTGGGCGAGTTTAATTAATTTTTCGATCAATTTTGGATAGGGAAATCCGGAAACTTCCCAAAGTTTTGGATGCATGCTTATTTTTGTAAACCCCGGAATCGTATTTATTTCGTTAAGATACAATTTATCCTCTTTAGTTAGGAAAAAATCTACCCTTGCCATGCCTTCGGTCTCTAAAACCTTGTAAGTTTTGATTGCCATATCCAGAACACTTTTTATAACCTTTTTAGGAAGTTTAGCTGGGTATATTGGCTTAGTCCCATTTGCATCTATATACTTAGCATCTCGAAGCAGTCTTTTAGAAACATCCTTATTCATTCCAATTGCCGATCCTAAAACTCCTGCGCCTACAAAAGGAATATTCATTAATTTTAATAAGCCTTGAACAGTTCCGTCTTCACCGTTTACTCCATGTAAAATCGGAAAAACAACGTCAACCGGTATTTGCACATTTGACGTTGAGAAATTCATTTGTAACTCACGTAAGGGCTTGCCCAGCTTTATTGTTTTTGAATTGTTTTCGTTTAAAGGATAACTCCTACTTTCGTAAAAAGCCCAATGTCCATTTTTATCAATTCCGATTAAAATTACTACAAATTTTTTCTTATCGATTGCCTCAATAACGCTTTTTGCAGATTGCAAGGATGCTTCATGCTCTGACGATTTCCCACCAAAAATAATGCCAACTCTAATCTTTTTCATAAGCTAAAGACCTAATAACTTTTCGGAGAAGGTAAGTAAACTAAAAATAACTTCGCCCAAAGAAAACCCTGCAACAGGAAACATTAAAAGAAAGAATAAGATCATAAATCCCACGGATCCAAGAGACATATAGGCATTGGCTTCTTTTTCCGGCAAAAGTAGGGAGAAGATTTTTGAGCCGTCCAGCGGAGGAATTGGCAAGAGATTAAAAATTGCCAGCAAAAGATTTATTTGAACAACAATCAGTAAAAGCACTTCGGCTATCGGGGCAAAGCTGCCAAAAATAAAGCTAAATTTAATAATAAAACCGGCAATAATGGCAATAATAACATTAGTTAATGGTCCGGCCAAAGATACAATTGCCAGGTCTTTTCTGCCTTCTTTTAAGTTAAAAGGGTCAACCGGAACCGGTTTTGCAGCTCCAAAAATAACGGGAGAGCCGGAAAAAATTAAAAGGAGCGGTAAAAGTATGCTCATTACAGGGTCAATGTGGTTTCTTGGATTTAGAGTAAGTCTTCCCAATAGTCTTGCAGTTGGATCGCCAAGCCGGTCGGCAACAAATCCATGGGCAATTTCATGTAAGATTGCCGAAAATACCAAAATTACGACTGTTATTAAACCGGAAAGAAACATAATTCTTGCTTCGCTCACAAATCCAAAAATCCAAATCCGAAATTCGAAACAAATTCTAATCTTCTAAATGCAAATGTTTAAAGCTTTTGTTTATTTGAATTTTTATATTGTTTCGAGTTTCGATATTAGTGTTTAGAATTTTTTCTATTGAGTTTTAATGTGATTTCAAGTATAATCAATCTTGGAGATTTTGTCTATGGCACTAAGATGTGATAATTGCGGAAAAGGAATAATGTACGGACACAATGTGTCCCATTCCAAAAGAAGAACCCGAAAAATATTTAAACCAAATTTGCACAGGGCAAAAGTGGTTATTGGAGGCACGTCTAAAAGCATGAAGCTTTGCACAAAATGTCTTAGAATGGTTAAGACCGCAATGCAAGCCTCGGTCTCAACCAGAGGCGCAGCTGCGTCCGACGCGGATACAAAATTAGCAGACTCCGATTCAATCGGAGCAGAAGCAATTGTGGAAGTTCCTCAAGCCTAATCAATTAGCTTCTTTTCCTCAAGTTTTATTCTTAATGCAAAAAGTGGGGTAATTATTAAGCAAAGAAAAATAATTCCGACTCTTGAACTATTAGCAAGGCTCAATCCTAACAGTGTAAGCCAAATGCCTAGATACATCGGGTGATTAATATATTTATAAATTCCGGAAACTACCCTTTTTTGTTTTTGCGGCAAAACCCCAAAAGACTTTCCTAAATGTAAGTAGCTTGTTAGCCAAATACAAAGTCCGGTAACGGCAATAATCGTTCCGGCTATTGTTGTAAAAATTGAACCATTTATTGTTTTAGGAAACGAATAAGCAAGATAAATATTTGTTAGATATAAAAGCGGAATTGCAAAAGTTACATAAAAAGACCAGACCAATTTCCAATTAATTTTCATTTCATTTTTTAGGGGTTTAACCCCTAAAATAGGTTGCAGTAACAGGCTAAACTAAATTTAACTTTTTCAATATTTCCTTACCCTCCTTTGGATATCCGTTTATAAAATCCTTATAGCTAACCGGTTTTTTCCCCTCAATCTGCAATTTTTCCCCCGGTAAAAACTTAATTCTTAATTCATTATCCATAATTCTAATTTTGGTCCAACTTCCCGGCCATGGATAAAAAGCTTTAATCATTTGGTCTAATACTTCTTTTGTTGGGGGATTGGAAAAATCAAAATATCCGGAGTCCCGGGACAAAATTTTTGTAAAAGTTGCCAGCGTGTCGTTTTGTTTTTTTAGGTTAGTTCTTCCATTCAAATAATCATCAATTTTTTCAGAAAATAGCTTTGCTCCCAACTCAAAAAGCCTTAAATATAAACTTTCGGAAGTATCATTTTCTAAAATCTTTTCTTCTTTTTGAACAAGTATTTGCCCATGATCAATTTGTTTATCAAGTTTTATTAAGCTAACCCCTGTTGATTTATCGCCATTTAAAATTGCCGTTTGGCCGGGAATTGGACCACGGTATCTTGGTAGAAGAGATGGATGAATATTTAAAACTCCTTTGGGGAAGATATCTAAAAGTTCTTCGGGAAGAATAAGCCTAAAATCGGCAACTAAAGCTAATTCAGGATTTAAACTTAAGAGTTCGGAGTTTATCCTTGGGTCAGATATTGATGTAACCCCTAAATAGAGGATTTTATTTTCTATACAAAAAGAGATTACGGGATCGTTTGATTCCCTTTCTGTAGTTATTACTAGGGAGAGATTAAGCTTGCTTTTTAGAACTTTCAGAATAGGAATAACATAGCTTGACCCGCCGAAAAAAACACATTTCATAGCTTTAATTATATTAAATATCTATGCTATTGACAAATTTATTAAAAAGTATCAATCTTGAGTAAAGACCAAAAAATAATGAGAGAAATAGATTTTCATGTTAAACATAGTTTTATAGAGCAAGTCAAAATCTTCACAAGTAAGAATAAAAATTACATTATTCTTATTCTTCCGGTAATTCTTTTAACAGTATTTGGAATATATGCACAAGGAAGATTATTAAACACCAGAGGTAGAGCTGCAGGTACAACGCTCAATGTTAAGGATTATGGTGCAAAAGGCGATGGGGTAACGGATGATACTGCAACTTTTAAGTCTGCTATTTCAGCAGCAAGTAGCGGAGACACAGTATTGGTTCCAACAGGAACTTACAAGGTGACATCTGCAATAACCCTTAAGAGTGGAATTATGGTTTCGGGTACAGGGACAATATATATGCCGGCTAATACCAGTGATTCTAATATCTTTGTTGTTGATGGTACCTCTGGTATTACAATTGACGGATTAACTTTTGCTTCCGATTTTGTCAGTCTAATCGACAGCACAGGTCAGCATGCAAGCTATGTTTATGGAGTACACGGTAAAAGTACAAACAACTTTACCTTTAAAAACATTACTACCCGCAATCTTGACTATGCAATCGCTTTTGTAGACGGCTCGACTCCTTCCACAAACCTAGTGATAGACAGACTTATTAGTCAAAATGACGCCATGCCCATTTATCTAAATTATGTACAAGGAGGACAGTTAACAAACATGGATTTAAATGCCAGAACAGATGCCACTAAACTTGAGCACGATATCTATTTGTCAAAAAGAAATACCGACCTTTTGTTTGACAATATAAGACTAGGGGGATCGGTAGGTTATGCTCTTCAGATATATAATTCATCTGATGCTACATACGCTGGTAAGCGTCTTACTTTTCGTCATCTAAGATTTGACAATCCCAACCAGGCAATTGTCGTGCAAGGTTACGAAGACGTAAAATTTGAGGATGTAATTGGTAGTGCCAGCGGGAATATTCTTGCGGCAAGTGGATTTGTCAAGATAAATGGAGTAACTAATTTATCATTTGACGGTTTTGAGGTGGCAGGTACTTCTCCTGCCTTTTATATAAATTCTGCAAGCACAAATGTTACTCTTTCAAACGGAAAATATCATCAGTCTTCTCTAATTGGTAATGCAAGTTCCATTACCGGTTATACAGCAACCAATGTTATTAGTGATTCTAATCCTTTTGTAATGCCGCCTTTTGTTATGCCAACACCAATAGTCCCTCCCTCTTTAACTGATGTTCCAACTATTCCTCAAGCAACCGTTATTCCAACTACAACTCCAACCTCTATTGTTACCACTTCTACTCCTACTCCTACCGTTATTCCAACAGTGCCACCTTTAACAAACTTAACAAACTATGGAATAACAGTTATAGCAATAGACACAAGACGGGGAAATCAAAGACTTCTTGCTTGCTCAATAACTGCTTCATCTTCAACGTATTCCGGTATCGCCTCTTACTCCAGATATTCAAGTACCCCTATTTCGGTAAATCTAACAGCACCTGTAAAATGCCAAGGCAGAAGTTTCTCCTCCTGGGCCACAGGAGTAACTACCAGAATAATTATTGCAACGGATTCAACAGCTAACAACGGGGAACAAGTATATACAGCTTATTACAGATAGTTAAATTTTATATGAGCGATATCAATTTTGAAGTGCATCATGGATTAATTCAGCGGGTCAAAATCTTCACAAGTAAGAATAAAAATTACATTATTCTTATTCTTCCGGTAATTCTTTTAACAGTATTTGGAATATATTCCCAAAGTAGATTGTTAAATCTTAAAGGGAAAGCATCTGCAACGGTTCTTAACGTTAAAGACTTTGGAGCAAAAGGAGATGTTGTTACAGACGATACGGCGGCGGTTCAAAAGGCGATGAGCGCCGGCGCAGCGGATGGAAACGTGGTTTATTTTCCAGCAGGAACGTATAAGATTACTAACTGGTTGTATCTTTCTAATAATTCTTCGTTGCGCGGAGACGGTGCAACGTCAGTTCTTTTTATGCCACCACAAGCGTCAAATATCTTCTTTTTATACGGTGTCAATCTGTCTAATCTAAGGATAGAAGGATTGACGTTTAGAGCAACGAGTAATAAGGATAACGTCAGTGGATTAGCTATTCACGGAGCTCAAAACAGCACTTTAAAAAATTTGCGTTTTGAGAATATGCTTTTTGGCATGAAGTTGGGAGCGGGTTCAATAGCTAATGGTTGGACTGTGGAGGACATTGTATGTCGTAACTGCGAGCAGTCCCTCTACGCTTCGCATATCGCAGATAGCCACTTTGCCCGTCTTGATCTGCAAGGTTCGGGGATAACCGGAAGTACTAAGTCTCACGATATCTATTTGGAGCAAGAAACCAGACGGGTGACATTCGATAGTTTAACTCTAACTAAAGGTTCGGGTTATGCTATTAATTTATATGCTGGTTCAGGAGGAACTTCGTCTGATGTTACTTTTACAAACCTTACCTTAGACGCCAGAGAGGGCAGATGGCCCCTGCATATTGGAGATGGTTGGTCAAATATCAGATTTAACAATGTTACCATGCTTGCCGTAAGTGACGATGTTGTCCGTCTTGCCGGGCCAAAAGATATAACGTTTGACGGTTTTATTGCATCAGGTGGAGTTGCTTTGGTAGGAACGTTTGGTGATACCGACTATGCCGAGAGAATTACCTTTAAAAACGGTACTTATCCGAACACGTTATTGGCGAGAGTGCCGTACAGGATTAATAACTTAGTTTTTGAAAACGTGACTCTTCCCGGGGGAAGCGGTAGCTCTACGACTATTACTGCAATCGCACCTACTTCCGCACCTTCTACACCAACCTCAACTCCAACTCCTATTCCCACCATTGCTCCAACAACTATTCCAACTGTAATCCCAACATCTGTTCCTCAAGTTTCAACTTATGGAATAACAATTATGGCAACAGACACCAGGAGGGGTTCATATAGGCTGCTTAGTTGTTCAATAGCAGCTAGCAGTTCTTCTTATTCAGGTACTACTTCTTATACCAAGTCTTCATATTCTCCTTTTTCGGTAACCATAACAGCTCCTGCAAAATGCAACGGAAGAAATTTTGCCTATTGGAGTACAGGGCAAATAACAAGAAGCTTAACAGCAATAGATTTAACGGCCAATAACGGGGAACAAATTTATACAGCTTATTACAGATAGTTAAATCTTTATTTCTTCGAAGATATCATGTCCTTTTTCGTTTTTTTCGGATTTATAAAGTGTATTCTTTTGCTCTAAAACCCTCTTGGGGAACAAAAATCCATTTAAATGATCAACTTCATGTTGAATGATTGTTGCCATAAAACCGTGGTATGTTTTTTTCTGATTTTTCCCTTTTTCATCTAAAAACTCAATAGACAACGCCGGCTTTCTCCTAACCTCTCCCCAAATTTTTGGTAAAGACAAGCATCCTTCTAGTTTAGTATATTTTTTTTTTGATTCTTTGGAAAGCAAATTATCCGGATTTAAATATTTTATTTTCGGATTTATAAAAACGGAAATTTTTGATTCTGCTGTCGGTTTAGTAATAAAAATCTGTAAAGATTTACCAATTTGAGGAGCAGCAAGCCCAACTCCGATAGGGTCGGTAGCCGACACTAACAAGGTTTTCATTTCATCAATTATTTTTAATATTGAATTATCAACTTTTAAAACTAATTTTGCTTTTAACGCCAGAACAGAATTTGGTGCAACTACAATTGTAGACATTTAAAAGATTATAGCACAAAGCTATTCGTGGATAAAATTATTTCTTCCAGGCATTTATCGCTTCGGTTGCACGTTTGTCTTTCGGAGCAATTTTGTCAAGAATATATTGCACGGAATCTATCGCTTTTTGGTTTAATTCGGCACTCTGACTGCCTGCTTTTAGGGACGCCTGATGATAAAAAAGACCTAATGCATAAAATGCATCAGGATAATTTGGCTTTAATTTAGTTGTTATTTCCAAAGTTTTTATTGCTTCCTCAATTTGACCATTTTGCCCATAAAGTACAGCTAAATTATAGAAAATATTAGCGTCGGTTGGTGCTAAAATTTGAGCTCTTTTTATCGCTTCCAAAGCAAGAGAATAATATCTTGGGTCTATTTGTGCCAGTGTGTAAAACACTCTGGTTTGGGTTTTTCTAAATACAACATTATTTGGATTTTCCATGGTAACGTCATTTGTGTATTTAATTGCTTCTTGAATCAGTTTTTCTGCAATTGCTGCCGAGTTTGGATCTTTCTTGTTTTCAGGATTTAGCATTATTGTTGCCAAAGTGGCGCTATTTATTGCTGCTTCATCACGAAAAACCGGTTCGTCTGATCTTTCTTCAATTGCTTTACGTAAATATGGATATGCCTGTTGATATTGTCCAAGCCGATTCAGATTCTGTCCGTAAGCAAAGGCTTTATCTGCGTCCCAATACAGATATAGACTGTATACCATATATAGACCAACAGCAGAAATAATTGTAATTAATACCCATTGAAGTCCGGAATTTTTAAAAGCTTCATCTCTAAAGTTTTTACCGTTTTTGTTAATTCCCTTAAGAGGAAGATTTATAACCAATGATTTTTCTTCGTTAGTTAGTTCGCAAAGGGCCAAAACAAAAGCGGGAATTAGATAGAAATAGATGCTTACCATTACAACAGAAAAGCTAAAGAAATTAGAAATTAAAATTGTAAAGTAACTAATTAGAAGTGCGATAGATAAGGATAAATTTATGTCGATTTTTTTAGGCGAAAATTTTTTTAGCACTTTTACAAAAAATACATAAATAAAATAAAAGATCATTAGCAAATAACTTACAATTCCAAAAGTTCCGGTTGTTGCCAAATAATTTAGGTATTCATTGTGAGCTTTGTTATAAAGGAAGTTCCATTCGGATGTAAGATTGTGCGCTGCGGGTCTAAATTTATAATAAGCAAAAGCATAGGTCTCCACGCCTGTTCCAAAAATCGGGTAATTTTTCCAAATATCTAGAGCCCCTTCCCAAACAATATACCTAATCTTAACCGAGTCTGTTCCTCCCAGTTCTCCGTAATGAACTTGTTCTTGCGGCTGAGCTTTTTGGGCAACAGGCGGAGTTTTTGCTTTTTGCGAAGCTTCTCTTAAGCTCGAAACTTTACTTATAATGCCTGCATAGGTAAATTTACTCAACTGAGGAAATGGCTGTCCAACAAAAAAAATTATTAAAAAAATAGTAAGAGCTACTAATCCACTGTGCCAATATTTGCCAAGAAGTTGTTTTGGCGCAAATTTCAATTCACTTCTTTGGAGAATTAAAAAAATTAATGCAAAGATAATTAAAGATACCCAAAGAGCAAGTGCGGATGATCGGGATAAAGTATAAGTGAGATCTAAATAAAATAAAATTGTTAGACCTAAGAAAAGTGCAGACTTTAAAGAGAAATAAAAAAACAAATTTTTAACAGGAGCTAGCTTTTGTTTAAAACTATTTATAAACATAACAATAGAAAGAGGAATAATAATTGAAAGATAAGCAGCAAACCAATCCGGTTGTCCAAGGGTAGAAAAAATTCTTACTTTTGGCATAAAGTCGGCAGTCCAACAGGAAACGTCGAAAGACCCTCTAAACATTAAACAGGTCGGATCATAGCCAAAGTGAGAAGGAAATCCCCAAAGCGCAGTTATCGCTGCCGAAGCAAGGCTTATTTTTATAATTCTTTTTACAATTGCGATGCTTGCCAAATTAGACATAAACGCGTAATAAAGAAGAACGTAAGAAATTATAGACAATAATCCGCCGTTGAATCTTGTATAATATCCCCATAAAGATACGTGTGGGTCAAGAGAAATAATCGTTGATATAACCTGAGAGAGCAAAAAAATTAAAATTGGGATATCTAAGGGTGTTTTTTGGATTTTGATCTGCCTTCTGGTAATCATTTTGGTAAACCAAGACGCGGCAATAACAACGGTAAAACCATAAGTTATCCATAACTTATTAAATTCAAAAAGTTCCGAAGTTTCGCTTGCTAAAACAAGAGGAACGAGGAAAAAGATAAGGTAAAAAGAATATTCGATTATTCGGTTACAGTAACTAATTAATTTCATTTATTTTGACTATTTTATAATCCTAACACAATGATTTTTCAGGATCAATAACTTTATATTGGCAAAGGCTCCGTATAATGCTATCATGTTTATTAGTTACTAGCCATCAGCATTTAGTATTCAGTTAATTTCTGAATGCTAGTTACTAGGTGCTAGTTGCTGGGATTTATGCTTAACAAATTTTTTTCGCTCTTTTCCCACGATATTGGTATAGATTTAGGAACAGCAAACACTCTTATTTGGGTAAAAGGGAAGGGAATTGTAATAAGAGAACCTTCTGTTGTGGCACTTCATAAAAAAAGTAAAAAAATGGTGGCAATTGGTACGGAGGCAAAAAAAATGATGGGTAAAACTCCTGCCTCAATTATTACAGTTAGACCCCTTAGAGGGGGAGTAATTGCAGATTTTGACGCAACAACGGCAATGATTTCTTATTACATTCAGAATGTTCATGAAGTTGGTAATATTATACCTGTTGCATGGTCGCGTCCCAGGGTTGTTATTGGTATTCCTTCCGTCGTAACCGAAGTGGAAAGAAGAGCGGTTTGGGAGGCGGCTCTTTCCGCTGGTGCTAGGGAGGCATTTTTAATTGAAGAGCCAATGGCAGCAGCAGTGGGAGAGGGTATTTCGGTTTTTATGCCTACGGGAGCAATGGTTGTTGATATTGGTGGAGGAACCACGGAAATTGCAATTATTTGTTTAGGAGGAATTGTTATCAGTAAATCTTTAAAAATTGCCGGAGACGAAATGGACTCGGCAATAATTCATTATATTAGGTTAAGACATGGTCTTTTAATTGGCGAAAAAACAGCAGAGGATCTTAAGATGAAGATTGGCAGCGCCTACCAAACTAAACTAAAAACTAAAAATGAAAAACTAAAAACAGAAGATGGAGAGAAAGAACAAAATCATGATGGTCAAACAAAGCGTCAAGACAAGATGGCGGTAATAAGAGGAAGAGACATCGAAACAGGACTGCCAAAAAGTCTTAGGATTACGGAAGCAGAAGTTAGAGAGGCATTGTCTTCGATTGTTTCACAAATAATAGATGGAATAGGAGATGTACTCGAAGAAGCTCCTCCTGAGTTAACAGGAGATATTTTGGAGCACGGGATTTTATTAACAGGCGGAGGATCGTTACTTCCCGGATTAGATCAACTTATTGTAGAGAGAACTCATATCCCGGTTTTACGTTCGGAAGATTCTCTCACATCGGTTGTTAGAGGAACCGGAAAGGTTTTGGAAAATGAAGATCTTTTGCAGAGAGTTAAAGTAATAGGAGGATTAAAGTAATTATGGAAGGTGGAGTTTTAGAAAGAATTGTCGGAATTAAGGAAAGGGTCGTAAAAAGTTTTAAACCGGAAAATCCCTCTCCTAACGCATTTTTTAACTTTGCTGCAGAAAAGGGAGTAACAAAGATTGTTGCTAAAATTTCCGAGAGAAGAACCTCCTCCGAATTTGGTATGGCAAACAAGATAGCAAGAGATATTGGGACGCAATACGAAATAGAATTGCAAGCAATAGAATCGGAATCAAAGAATAAAGAAATAATTAAAAAATTCCATTTACCTGTTGGTTATTTGACTTCAAAAGAGTACGCAAATATTGAAAAAAGGGATTTTTTTAATCAAAAATGCGTTGCTGTTTTAAATCATCGTTTAAAGTTAATGCCGGAATCAATGACGGCCGAAATCTATTTTTTTGGCAAACTTGTTTCGGCATCGGAATTTGCCAAAATAGCAGAGTCAACAAAAAATGCAGGAATAGACCCCATTATAGATAAAAATTGCATGCCTTCTTTATTTTAATTTTCTTAGGAAGATTGGGATAGTTAGTCTTAAAAACTTGTCAGAAAAAAATAAAACAACTACAATAGCTTTATGCAAAATAGGGGTAAATATTCCATTATTTTTTTTATTCTTCTTTTAATTTCACTGCTTTTATTTGGTCTATCTAGAATTGGAATTTTAAAGTTTAATTTTATCTCCGGAATCTTATCTCCGGTCCAAAAAGAAATTCACAATAGTTTTATTCAACTCTCAAGACTTGGAATAAATTCGGAAACAGAATTATTAAGAGAAGAAAACAGAGCGTTAACAAAAAAAATAGTTGATCAACAAAAACTTATGGCACAAAACAAAGCGCTTTTAGATCAATTTCAACAAGTTAATCCAAAAAGCTCAAGTCTTCTTCAGGCAGATGTAATTGGTTCTCCCGGTTTTGTGCCGGGAATTTCTATCCCAGAGTTTTTAATTATTAATAGAGGTTTTTCAGATGGAGTTAAAGAAGGAAATGCAGTTGTTCTAAAAAATAATTTAGTCGGAAAAATTATTAAAACCCTGCAGGGAACGTCACTGGTTTATCCGATAGGCAATAATTTATTATCTTTTGCTGCAAAAGTAGATGCGGATAAAAAGGCAGTAGGGATAATAAAAGGTCAGGGTGGAGGAGAAATGATTCTTGATAATGTTTTACTCTCCGAAACCTTAAAAGTAGGAGAGGTCATACTAACAAACGGTGATATCGATCAAGAAGAAAAGGGTTTTCCTCCGGATCTGATTGTTGGTAAAATTATTTCTGTAGATAAAAATCCAAGCGCATTATTTCAAAAAGCAGATATAGTAAGTTTTATAGATTTATCAAAACTTTCCACTGTGTTTGTACAAATCCAAAAATAAATGAAAACCAAATTTTTCTGGCCGGTATTTATAACGGCATTTATAATCGAAATTGTATTAACTTCAACTCCGCTTGTCTTATTAATGCTTTTAAATATTTTTGTCATAGAAAAAAAAGATTGGATTTTTCTTCTTGCGTTCTTTTCCGGAATTATTTTTGACGTTGTAAGTTTAAGAGTAATTGGAATAACGAGTATTTTTTTAATTACAGTATTATTTCTAGTTGGTCTTTACGAAAAGAAATTCGAAACATCCAGTATTTATTTTATTTTTACAATATCTTTTATCTCAAGCGCTATTTATTTAGAAATTTTCTACCGGTTTTCATTAGTTCAGTCTTTAATATGTGCATTTTTAGGAGGAGTAATTTTTTTGTTTTTGAGTTTGTTAATAAATCGTAAAATATCTTCAAGCTATGTAAAGAAAAAATATGATACTAAATTATATTTTAAAAAAATTTAAATTATGGTTAAAACTGGAGTAGCTTTTCCGGATTATATTCTTAAAGATAAAAGCAGAAAAAGACGCAAGGACTATGGAGATTCTTCTCAATCTATGCGTGGACTTTTTCTTATAATAGCTGCGGTTATTGGATTTATAATCCTGTTAGGAAAAATTTTTTATTTACAAATAATTGATGGTGCATATTACCGCTATCTTTCAGACAGTAATAGAATTAAAACTGTAATAGTTCATGCGCCAAGAGGAATAATTTTTGACAGAAACAACATTCCTTTAGTATTTAATGTTCCGGGCTTTAGAAAAACAGAAAAGGAAAAAACAACAGTGCTTACGAAAGACGAAGCATTGCCGCTGATAGTAAAAGGGGAAAAAGATTTAGAAATAGACAGTCTAAGACAATACCCCTATAAAGATATCTTGGCGCATATTGTGGGCTACATTGGGCAGATCTCAAAGGACGAGCTAAGTAATTCACAATTTTTAGATTTTAAAGGCGGGGATTTAATCGGGAAAATGGGGATTGAAAGGTCGTACGAAGATAAATTAAAAGGAATAGATGAAAAACAATTAATAGAGGTAGATAGTTTGGGAAAAGGAGTTAGAAAGTTAGGTCAGACAGATGCTATTTCGGGTCAAGATTTAAAGATTACAATCGATTTAAAAATCCAAAAAGCCGCATTTGAAGCAACGAAAGATGTTAAAAGAGGTGCGGTGATCGTGTCTACTCCGGATGGTCAAATTCTGGCAATGATTTCCAGACCTTCTTTTGATCCAAATCTTTTTACAATGGGAGTAAGCTATAAAAATTCAACAGAAAGTAGCTATAGAAATTTGTCGGATATTTTAACAGATAATAGCGCCTATCCTTTAATGGACAGGACAATTTCCGGAGTTTATCCTCCAGGATCGACGTTTAAATTAGTAGTTGCAGCGGGAGGTCTTCAGGATAAAATTATAAACGAAGATTATCAGGTAAATGACACAGGCATTTTAAAAGTGGGAAGTTTCTCGTATGCCAATTGGTACTATACGGGTTATGGTAGGACAGAGGGAATGGTAAATGTGGTTAAAGGGCTAAAAAGATCCAATGATATTTTCTTTTATAAGCTGGCGGAAAAAATAGGAGTGAATGAGATTTCAAAATGGGCAAAAAAATTAGGCCTGGGAAAACCATTGGGAATAGATTTAGAAGGAGAGGCTGCCGGAACAGTGCCAAGCCCCGATTGGAAAGAAAAAGAAATTGGAGAATCGTGGTATTTAGGAGATACTTATCACTATGGAATTGGGCAGGGATTTTTACTAACAACTCCACTTCAGGTAAACGGATTTACCCAAGTGATTGCAAATGGAGGAATTTTATACGTTCCGCATTTGATCAAAGATCAAAGATCAAAGATCAAAGATCAAAATTTATTAGACAGAAAAAACATAGACTTGATTAGGCAGGGAATGATTGAGGCTTGTTCGCCAGGTGGAGTTGCCTGGCCGCTTTTCGATTTTAAAGTTAAAAATTCGGATTTAAAAATTGACGGTAAGAATTTTTTAGAAGACGCATCGGGAAGTGCAAAGATGACAAAAGTTGCAATTGCCTGTAAAACAGGAACTGCCCAGCACGGCGGAGAGCAAACTTTGCCGCATGCCTGGATAACTCTTTTTGCCCCTGCCTACAAACCGGAAATAGTCATAACGGTTTTGTCCGAAGAAAGCGGGGAAGGGTCTAATGTCGCCGCACCAATTGCTAAAAAAATCCTGGAGTCCTACTTCTCCAACAACTAACAGCTAACAATTAACTTCTAACTATGGTGGCTGGTTAATCGGTTAAAAATTAGAAGCTAGCAGTTGGAAGCTTTTTATTATGCTACACTGATTTTATGACGTTTAGATTTAGAAAATTTAAGGTTTATCAAGATTCAAAACTTTTACATAAAGAGCTGATGGGGGTGCTTGGCTAATTTCCAAGAAAATACTATTATTTAATTGATCAAATTCAAAGAAGTTCACTCTCTGTTTGTATTAATATTGCAGAAGGTACTTCTAAACAGTCAGATAAAGATTTTAATCGATATCTTGCAATTTCTTTGGGTTCTGTCGACGAGACTGTCGCATGTCTTGAGATTGCATTTGAATTAAACATAATTACAAAAGAAAAATTTTTCTATTTTGAATCAAGATATGAAATCATTTCAAAACAACTTGGCGGTTTATCCAAAAAACTAAGAAGTAGTTAGACGTTAGTAGTCAGCAGTTATCAGCGCGTTATGAACGAGCGATTTTATTATCTGGGATTTTCGTGTTTTCCGGGTTTAGATTTGACTCAATAAATACAATTGTTGTACAGACACCAAATTGCTGTATTTACCGCAGATCTTCCAGTTGACATCTTTTTTACGCTATAGCAATAATTATATGTATGGCTAGAGCTAGTAGTTATGGGATTGCATTAGGCTTAACTAAGGGATTAATTATGGCTCTTGGTGCGGGCGTGATTATAACAACTGCTATTGTTTTTCCAGGAGCAGGATATCTTTATAAAGAATTCAAAAAAGAGAAATGGGAAGAATCTAAAAAGAGGGGGATGCTTAAGTCGACCATAAAACGTCTGGAAAAGCAGAAGCTGGTTGCATGGAAAGAAATTAATGGAGAGTTGAGGCTTACATTAAGTAAAAATGGGCACAAAAAAATTTTAAAATACAAAATTGACGAACTTAAACTTAAAGAACAAAAGAGATGGGATGGATTATGGAGGGTGATAATTTTTGACATACCGGAAAAAAACAAACTTGGAAGAGAAAGATTTAGAAAAAAATTAAAAGAATTAAAATTTTTTCAGCTGCAAAAAAGCGTTTTTGTTACAAAACTGGAGTGCAGGGAAGAAATGTCTTTTTTAGCAAGTTCATTTGGCATTCCAAATAATGTACATTACATTTTAGCTAGGGAAATAGAGGGATTAGGTTAGCATCTTTTTTATGCTATCGCAATAAAAAGATGTATAGAACACATGCGGAACGTATGGGGTAATTTTATGAATGATTTCATGAATGAAAGAAACTATTATCTTGGGTTTTCATGTTTTCCGGGGATTGGACCTGTAAAGTTCAACCAAATTATAAAAAGGTTTAATAGCGCAAAAGAAGCTTGGTTTGCCTCAAAAAAGGACCTGGAAGAAGCCCTTGGAGAACGTTTATCAACTAAATTCGAAGTATTTAGAAATTCATTTGATCTTAAGGTATATGCAAACAAGCTAATAGAAAAACAAGTAAGATTTTTAACAATAAGAGATAGCGAATATCCAAAACTGTTAAAACAATCAAAAAAAGCGCCTTTCGTATTATATATAAAGGGGAAGTTTGATTTTTCAGCAAAAGATTCAGATAAAATGATCGGAGTAGTTGGGGCACGAAAAATTACCGTTTATGGCAGGGAGGTAACTAAAATTTTTTGTGAGGAGCTAGCACTAAACGGTTTTGTTATCGTTTCAGGACTTGCTTTAGGAGTGGATGCGATAGCGGCACAAACTGCTTTAGAAAACGGAGGCAAAACAATTGCGGTTTTGGGGAACGGAGTCGATCTCTGCTATCCGTCTGCAAATAAAAATCTTTATGATCAAATTGTTCAAAGCGGGGGAGCAGTTATTGCGGAGGTTCCAATTGGGGAAACTCCGGGAAGAGGTCTTTTTCCTGCCAGAAATAGAATAATTGCAGGGTTGTCTTTGGGGGTTCTGGTAACAGAGGGCACAGAAGACAGTGGCTCGCTTATTACTGCCGAATGTGCGTTGGCAGATAAAAGGTCTGTTTTTGCAGTACCCGGTCCAATAACTTCGCAAATGTCAAAAGGTCCTTACAAGCTTATTCAAAAAGGAGCAAAGCTGGTAACAAGCGCAGAAGATATTTTAAGAGAATTTAAAATAATTAGAGGTTCAACCTCTGCAGAGGTTGAACCTCTAAAGTCATTAAAAGTAAAAAGAGGGGATACAAAGGATGAGCAGAAAATTATCGATTTATTGCAAAATGAACAGTTAAACTTCGACCAGCTAGTCCGCAAGACCGGTTTTGATACCTCAAAAATTGCATCAACACTTAGTATTTTAGAGATAAAAGGATTTATAAAATCTGACGGATCAATTTATAGTCTTTAATAAAATCAATATTGAGAGTGGGTCTTGACAGGTCGTGTATACTTCTTTAGAGTTAAAATTCAGAGCGAGAAAATTTAATTATGAAGGATTTAGTAATAGTAGAAAGCCCTACAAAGGCAAGGACAATTGGAAAATATTTAGGCGATAAGTACAGTATTATGGCATCAATGGGGCACATTATGGACTTACCAAAAAGCACTCTTGGAGTTGATTTAGAAAAAAATTTTGAACCACAATATGAAATGGTAAAAGACAAGAGCAAGATTATTTCGGAATTAAAATCTTTAGGAAAAAATGCCAAAAATATTATTCTTGCTACCGATCCTGATCGTGAAGGAGAAGCAATCGCTTCGCACGTCAAAGACGTGCTCGCTCAAAATCAAAAATCAAAAATCAATAATCAAAAATTTAGTAGGATTGTTTTCCACGAAATTACAAAAGAAGCAATAGAAAAAGCAATTAAAAATCCAAGAGAGATAGATACCAATTTGGTCAATGCACAAACCGCAAGACGAGTTTTGGATAGATTGGTTGGCTACAAACTTTCACCAATCTTATGGCAAAAGGTAAGACGTGGTCTTTCTGCAGGAAGAGTTCAGTCTATAGCGTTAAGGTTAATTGCCGAACGGGAAAGAGAAATAGAAAAATTTAAAAAGGAAAAATACTACACAGTTATTGTGGCAACCGTGAACTCAAAACCTAAAACTTCCTTCCATGTTTTATCCATCTCTGAAGCTAAGGATGACAAGAAAGCTTCGAAGGATAAACAAAACTTAAAAGATGAAGAGACAAAATTCGAATTAATCGGAATAAATGGAAAAAGAGTAGAATCGCAAGAAACTTTTGACCTTTATGACGGAAAATATAAGGTCACGAGAACCTTAATAAAAAATAAAGAGCAAGCGCTAAAAATTGTCGAAGATTTAAGGTCGAAAAAATTATCAGTTGCGGACGTAATACAAAAACAAGCAAAAAGATCTCCTGTTCCTGCATTTACGACATCTACTCTCCAACAGGACGCTTCAAGAAAATTCGGATTTTCCGGAAAAAGAACCATGAGTCTTGCCCAAAAACTTTATGAAGAAGGCTACATTACTTATCACAGAACAGATTCTGTTTTTATGGCAACAGTTGCAATGAATTCAATCAGAAAATATATTGAAAAGGAATTTGGCTCAAAATATATTCCGGAACTTCCACGATTTTATAAAACCAAACAAAAATTAGCTCAAGAAGCACATGAAGCGATTAGACCAACAAAAGTCAGTCTTCAATCATCGGAAATTAGTAATCAGTTGGGGAGGGAATATGCAAAACTTTATGATTTAATTTGGAAGAGGGCAGTAGCATCACAGATGGCAGATGCGATTATAGAATCTACCACGGTTTTGGTCGATTCTATAATTCAAAGTTCCAGAGAAAATGGCGCTGAGGTTGGAAACAAAAATCTTCATGCTCACAGCGCGAAAAAAACTTCTCAGAAATCGGTTCAAGAACCCACTAGTATTCACAACGAAAATTTTGATTCCTCCCCACGCCTTGGGGAAAATAAATATAGATTAAAGGCGAATGGTTCGGTTTTAGTTTTTGAAGGTTTTTTAAAAGTAAATCCACTTGGTTTAAGCGATACTGTTTTGCCTGTGTTTGCAACAGGAGATATTCTTACTGCAAAAAGTGTAGACGATCTTGAGCACGAGACACAACCACCGCCCAGATATAATGATGCCTCAATAATTTCAATTTTAGAAGAAAAAGAAATTGGTAGACCATCAACTTACGCAACTATTATCTCGACACTTGAAGCAAGAAAATACGTCGAAAGGCAAGAAGGAAGATTTATTCCAACTTTAATAGGAATTGCCGTAAATGATTTTTTAGTTGCTAATTTTTCCACAATAGACGATATTCCATTTACAGCAAAAATGGAAGAGGAATTAGATGAAGTGGCAAATGGAGAAAAAAAGTGGGTTCCGGTTATTAGAGGATTTTACACTCCTTTTGAAAAAACACTTGAGTTGGCAAAAGGAATGGAAAGAGTAAAAATACAAACAGAAGAAACAGACCAAATTTGTCCAACCTGCGGTGCAGAATTAGTAATAAGAATGGGAAGATTTGGGAGATTTTTATCGTGCAGTACTTTTCCCGCATGTAAATTTACAAAACCTTTAGTTGAGGAAACAGGTTTTATGTGTCCTAAAGATAGTGCAAAAATTATACTCAAAAAGACTCGAAAAGGTCGCAAATTCTATGGTTGCGCAAATTACCCAAATTGCGATTTTGCAGTATGGAAATTAGAAGATCTAAAGAAACAAACAGAAGAATCTCCGAAAAAATTACACAGTAAATTTAAAAGAGGAAATCATTAAAAAGTAAAAAATATTTTTTGAAAGTTTTTTTAACAGGTAATTTCAGAAGAGGATTTGAAGCGTTTGGAACGGGATTATTGTCTTTCATAAGCTTATTATTTCGAGCAAACAATACTTTGTTAAATCATAATTGAAATGATTAATAAAAGCAAAATAACTGTCGTCTGTGTAATTATTCCCCAAGGCTTATCAAGTCTATTATCAAAAAGCTTTTGGAATTTATAAACAGCACAAGAAAACTTATTCTTAGAATTAAATAAATAGTATGGAATCATTAGCCAGTCTGGTAATTGTGAGGCTACTATAACCACAAAAGCATAAAGAAGATTTACCTGTGGAAAGAATAACTGAATTATTAGATAAGATACTAAAAATCCCAAAGCAACGTCTACGATTGAATTTTTTAGCACCTTTCCATCTCCTTTGCCGTTGCCGTTTGTAGCAACATCCCAATGGGGAATCATATCGGCTGCTACATGAGAAGCAAGAGCTATTGGTACTGCAAGTGCGGGATTTCCAATTTTTGCTGCAATAATTGTGCCGATAACCGCGTGGCTTGTTGCTGTCATAGATTCAAATTCCTCACTATGCCCCTGAGTTTTGGACATTCGGCTGAGCTCAGTCGAATGTCTCGAACGGGTCATATTTCGATTGCCTCAATACAGCTTTTTCCAATTAGAATTGTCCTGAGTGGCTATATAAAGGTATTGTTTATTATGAATGCTCCCCGCTGTGTTTGTCAACAAAAGTGATAAATTAAGAGTTTGCTTGACAAAAAGTCAGGAAAAATTAATACTAAAAGAATGAAGAAATATTTAGTTGCAATTTTAACCCTAATATTGTTTTTTACAAGCTCAACTTCCGTTTATGCCAAGCACAGACAAGTTTTAGGAATTCAAGATCAAAATGTTAATATTCCGCCAACCGTGGAAGGTCCGGGAATATTTTTACCCGATAGTCCTTTTTTCTTTTTAGACGAATTAAAGCAAAATATAAGAATGGCCTTTGTCTTTACTCCGGAAGATAAAGCAAAAATTTATACCTCAATTGCAGGAGAGAGAATGGCAGAATTACGTTTTATGATTGCCAAGAAAAACTTGCCGGGAATACGGACGGACATGGAGGGAATTGCCGATAACTTTAAAAAAGCCGCAGATCAAGTTGAATTTGCAAAAATGTCCGGGAAAAATGTAACGGCATTGGCAAAAGAAGTAAACGACAAAATTAAAGAAAAACAAAATGTTTTAGATGAATTACATATCCAGTCGCAGGGAGAGCTGGAAGGAAGTACGAAATCAGTTTCGGATAGTCTAAGCATAGCAAAAACAAAGGTAGAAAATTCGCTTAATTTGGCAGATTTGGAAAATGAGATAAATGACGATATCCTAAGAGATGCAGAAATGGAAATTCATGAGACTTCGGAATTTGCAGGAGAGCTCAGGAATACACTTATAGATTTGCAAGAAGAAGCGAGTCGTTCGGCAAAAGAATCTCAAAAAAACAGAATAGAAGTGTTAAAAAAAATAATTCAGGAAAAAGATGATCAAGCAAAAAAAGAGCAGGAAAGAAAAATAGAATTGGAAAAAATAGACAATGAAAAGCTTTGGAAAATGCAAACCGAAGCGGTGGATAGTGCAAGAGAGATGGTAGAGCAGGCTCAAAAAACGTCAAGGAAATTTGAAGAATTAAAAGTAAAAACCTTCGATTAAAATCAAAATAAATTTTAGAAATATAAATAACCTCCTGGATTTAAATTAAGGTTGCCGTTATAATTAAGATCAATGAAAAGATTAAAGCCGGACGTTTTAAGAGCGACATCTCCGAATAGGGAAGATTTGGAAAAAATAAAACGGAACCCAATTTATATTGTTTTAGACAATGTAATGGATACCTATAATGTCGGAGCCATTTTTAGATTGGCCGATGCAGTTGCTGCCGAAAAAGTAATTCTATGCGGAGAAACCGAAACTCCTCCAAATACGCGTATTAAAAAAGCTTCGATCAATACTACGGAATGGGTAACTTGGAGCTATGCTTCGACCACAGTCAAAGCGCTTCAAGAACTCAAAACTCAAAACTCAAAACTCAAAATTATAGGGATTGAACAAGACTCAAAAAGTGTCCCTTTTGACAAAGTAGAATATCAATTTCCGATTGCTTTTGTGGTAGGTCATGAGACTAATGGGATTTCTAAAGAAGTTTTAGACATGACAGATAAAATTGTCGAGCTGCCAATGTATGGCATTAATACTTCGCTTAATGTTATGGTTAGTCTTGGAATTGTGCTTTATCAAGCGATTAAATATTTAGAATAGAATTTATTTATGACAGTTTCGGTAGTTGTTTTAGCACATAATGAGGAAAAATACATAAAGAAATGTTTAGATGGGCTTATAAATCAGGAAGAAAAGCCGGATGAGATTATTATAGTTGACAATAATTGCACAGATAAAACCATAGACATTTGCAAAGAATATTCGGTAAGAATTGTTCAAGAAAAAACGCAAGGAATTATTGCTGCGAGAAATACAGGATTTAACGCTGCAAAATACGATATCATTTCCCGCTGTGATGCAGATAGCGTTGCCCCAAAAGACTGGATCAAAAAAATTAAAGAGAACTTTATTAAAAAACCAATCGTTGCTCTTGGTGGCCCGGTAAGATTTTATGACCTTCCTATAAAATCAATTTTTTTTCTAATGCCTATAGCTACGCTGCAAAAAAAATCTATAAGAATCATGTTTTAATGGGGGCAAATATGTCTCTCAAAAAATCTGCTTGGGATAAGATAAAGTATAGAACAGCGATTAAAGATCATCACGTACACGAAGATGTGGATATTACAATGTTAATTGGAAAGATAGGAAAAATTGAATTTGATAAAAAATTGATTATGGCAACTTCGGCAAGAAGAATCAAAAGAAGACCACATTCGTTTTTTGTCCAATATCCAGTTAGAATGTTAAAAACTTATAGAAAACACTCTAAAAATAATTAATGAATAAAACCGACAATTATCAAAAGCATACAAGCAAGAATCCACTGAAGAAATTCTTTATTAGGAATTTCTTTGAAACACTTTTTTCTCTAATTAAAAATCTTAAAATCGAGACAGTTTTGGACGTCGGATGTGGGGAAGGGTTTACTCTAAATAAATTAAAAGAAAATAAAATTGGTAAAACATACGAGGGGATCGATTATTCAAAAGAAGCTATAGCTCTTGGTAGGAAAGCCTACCCGGACTTACATATTTTCGAAGGAAATATCTACGATTTAAAATATAAAGACAATTCTTTTGATCTGGTAATTTGTAGTGAAGTCGTAGAACATTTGGAAAATCCGCAAAAAGCGTTAAAGGAATTATTAAGAGTTTCTAAGAAATATGTTTTACTTTCCGTTCCGAACGAACCTTGGTTTTGGCTTTCGAATTACACTCAATGGGGTAATGATATTGGACACATTAACAAGTGGTCAAGAAATCAGTTTTTAAAGTTCATAAAGTTGGAAAGTTATAAAGTTCTTTCTCTTAAAACTCCATTTCCCTGGACAGTTGTTCTACTCAAGAAATAGGTTTCCAGATTGACAAGGTGGTAAATCGTAATATAATCTACTTCATGGGAAGAATAGAAGTAATACCAACAACCTCCTTTTGGCATATAAAAGATAAACCCGTAAACCTTAAAGGTATGTTGATTCCAACTTTTTCCGATAGAGTAAAGACAGTGTGGATCCAAAGTCCACAAGATGTACGTGTAAAACATAATTTCAATCCGGAACGGTCGGGGGTTTTTTACGGGGAAAGCATAAATGATGCAAATATATACGTAGCAACAAAAATTGACGGTAAAAAGCGCAGGTTATATTTCCACTACTCTCACAATCCTCAGAAATAATTTATCTTTAGAACCGGATGGTTGACTTTAGGTTAAATTTTCAATGTTTTTTGCTTCTAAAACACCTGAATAAGTTACGAAACATATTAGACATTTCGTAACTATGGATCACTACGCAAAAGCTTATCCAATCTTTAGTAGAATACGAGGACTTGAGGAGGTGAAAAAAGTGATATCAAGTCTTAAAAGGTTCTCTAGGGATGAAGTAGCTAAGGAAAGACTAAAAATCATCGAATTTTACGATGAATACGGAGAGAAGGCAACAACCAAAGCTTTTGGCGTTAAAAGAAACACCATCTGGGTATGGAAGAAAAGACTAAAGGAAAGCAGAAATTCTATCTCTTCTTTAATACCTAACTCAACAACTCCTAGAACTAAAAGAACCATGATAACTAATCCAAAAGTAGTCTCATATATTAAATCACTGCGGGAAAAGTACCCCAGGCTTGGAAAGGAAAAGATTAAACCGCTTTTAGAAAAGTACTGTCTTAAAGAAGGACTTCCGGCTATAGAAGTATCAACCATAGGTAAGGTAATCAAAAGAAACAACTTCTTCTTTCAAAAGACCGGTAGGGTTTACCATAATCCTAACAGTGGCTTTGCTAAAAGAAAGACAACAAAGCGGATAAGAGTAAAATATGCTCCTAAACCTACCAAGATAGGATATGTGGAAATGGACACTGTCTTAAGGTTTGTTGATGGTATTAGATACTACTTCTACCAGGCAATTGATGTTAAGGGTAAATTTGCCTTCTCTTCACAATACGATCACCTTAATAGTCAGAATACTGTAGATTTCTTCAAGAAACTGGAGAGAGTATCTCCCTACTTAATAACCACTGTTCAAACAGACAATGGGCTGGAGTTCTTGGGAGACTTTGAGGATTATCTTAAAAAGCGTCAAATCCCTCACAGCTTTATCTATCCCAGATGCTGCAGGATTAACGGGGTTGTGGAAAGGTTTAACAGAACTATTCAGGAAGAGTTTATTGACAACAACCTGGAATATATCCATAACCCCGTACTTTTTACTGGAAAATTGATTGATTATCTGATATTCTACAATACAGAAAGGGTACATAAGTCTTTGGGATTAATTTCTCCAATAGACTACCTCATTCTAAAAGAAGGATTGTCTAATAACTCCGTAACCTATACAA
>Ga0210043_1000622_pt1 | contig 36767 bp, 49 predicted proteins | sample CryGeymet201501t_FD_183990 | JGI IMG/M metagenome (GOLD analysis project Ga0210043, IMG submission 183990) | Groundwater microbial communities from Crystal Geyser aquifers in Utah, USA - Crystal Geyser metaG 2015-01t (SPAdes) (version 2) | ecosystem: Environmental > Aquatic > Deep subsurface >... | reverse complement strand
CCTTTCTTGGTACTCGCGTCCTGACACAGTGATAACGTCCCTGCCTCCAATCTCAATGCGGAACTCGGGCTTTTGGTCGCGTCCGTTGACGTTCAACTGGTGGCGCTCAATCTTAACGAGTGGACGCACGTTGATTTTGATTTCAACCTTTGCCTCATTCGGTGTCTCGCTCTTAACTTCCAACTTCTTTGCCTTTTTCTTAAACATAGTGATTTGTTTTTTATTTTTTTAATACCCCTGTCTGTCGTCCCCGTCCTCAATGCGACATATGCACTTTTGAGTGCCGACGCCGCGCATAATGTGTCCCTCCCCGTCGCTCTCGTCCGTAGAGACTTCGCCCTCGCCATAACAGAACTCGCACACCTCCTCAACCTCACACTCCTTTTTGCACTTGGAGCAGGTATATATCTCTATCGGGTCGTGGTGGTCTCGGGGATTTTCCTTAAAGTCCTCCACGAGGTCGGCGAGACAACATTTTGATACTTCAATTGTTGCCATAGCCTTATTTGATTATTGCCTGCAATGCGTGAGTGGTAATCGTCCCGACGTAGAAATTGTCTACGGGGCGCTGTCCCGACATTGCCCAAGCGGTGAAGCCTATAAAGTCAATGACGAGTACAACTACGACGATTGTGAGTGCGATTTGTGCTGTTTTCATAGATTTGGTTAACGAACCTTAATAATTACTTCTCGTTCAATACCTCCTCAAAAGTGAAACCCAAAGCCTCAAGCGCTTTCATATCTGCCTCCGTCAAGGTCTTGCGACCAGTGAGGGCAGAAATGGACTGCGCGACTTCGGGCTGTTTGACGTAGAACTTTACTACGCCGTACACCCTGTCTCGGTAGAACTTTATTACCTTTGTTTTCATAGGCGATTTGTCCTTAATTGCTAATATCTATACTCTACGGCAAGCCGTATAAGATTGCAAGTAGTAGGGTGTGGATAACTTAACCTATAAGGACTACTATACGGCATAGGGCTATGATTGACCGCTTAACTCCCTGCCAATCTTATTGTACTCGTCGTCCCAAGTGTCAATTGCCATTACCGACACCACATAGCAATACCTATCCTCCTCGGCGCCGTTGACTGCAAACGCTTTGTCGTACACTCCCGTCGGCTCAATTTCAAAGGTCATAAACTCACCTGTGAGGTGATACCCTTTCTGACCTTTCATTTTTTCGGGCTTCTCAAGCCCTGCTTGCATTTCTGCAATCACTTCGTTAATGCGATTTTTTCTTTTTGCCATACTACAAGTTGTTTAACGCTGTTAAGTTTTCCTCCCTGTTCGCGTCCACCTGCATACCTTTTGAATAGAGACTTTTGACCACCTCATTGAACTTTGCAGGCGACATTTTGAAGTCGCATTTGGCTTGGAGGCAGGTAAAGTTTCCTGTGTCTCTATCCTGCATAAGCCCACCGTTGCACTTCGGGCAACGCATATTCTTAAGGCGCGACCACAATAACTTTTGCTCTGCCATAAACCTATTTCTTTATTGCTTTTGCCTTGATAATTTCGTTGTCAAACTTCTCAACCACGAAGTCCTTAAACCCGTCAGGGTATCGCTTCTCAACGTCGGCTTTCAGTGTCTCGCCAACGTATGACTGCCACGCGTCCCACGCCTCAAGAACGAACTGCTTGTTTGCCTTGTGAACCTCCACGAAAAACTTGTCTATTGCCTGCATAATGAATTGTTTTAATCGGTTAATTTTGGCTGACTGAATGAACGTTGCTCGTCCATATAACTATCAGCCTGTGTTGGGTGTACGGTCTGCGCCTTGGTCGGATAACCGAGGTCTTGGCGCCACTCGTCCTCCTTAATGCCTCGCGCTTTTGCCACTTTCCAATCAGTCGGATAATACTTACCCTCTGCATTGAACTTGGCTCTGACGCGCTTAATGTTGTCCTCTCGCGGTAGGTCAATGATGTCTCGCAACCACACACCCTCCTCGCCCGACGCACCCTTGCGGATACGTTGAGGGAAGTAACGGCGCCAAATAGCAAGCATAAGCACAATGTCGCTATTTCGGGTCTCGGGGAGGTTACGCAAACATTCCTCAACCATTGTTTTTAATGCTTTTTTCATTGTCCGTCTGTTAGCCTTTTAGTCTCGTCAAGAGGCAACAATTTGGTCTCAATGCCTGCGAGAATGTTCTTAAGCGGTTTCATTCCCGACGGTAATTGTCTCTGATTTTTCCCACCGTGGTACTCAATGTCTTGGTAGTTGTGCTGTGAAATACCGTTAACCTCCTCAACGAACCTCAAGCGGCGTTCCTCGTCCTCAACGACAGCAACAATGAAACTCGGGTTAATCAGTCCTTGTTTGAGTTTGATTATTCCCCCGTCTTTGATACCTGCAATGACACGCTTAATCTCGTCCTTGTCGCATTTCACTTCCGTTTTGGTTGAGAGAATGACCTTAAAGCACTTGTTGGTCTCAATCAGCACCTTAACCTCATTATTGTTGCTCATTTTCGTCCTCGTCTAAGCCAATAATACTTTTCCCTTTGCCCGACTTCGTAAAGGAACCTGTTGAGGTAAAGTTCTTGAAACCTGCTCTACTGAACCAAGTAACAAGTCGCTTTTCTACCTCAAACGTCTTTTGAAGTGTCCACTTTTCCCGAGTGCCTGTGCTGTTTAGTTCCGTCCAATAACTCGCAAACGCTTTAATCTCGTTCCACAAAGCCTGTTTTGATACATTGGTATTCTTTTGGGCGATAGCGTTTAGGAACTCTTGGAGCCACGGAACCTCCTGCTTGTTTTTCAGAGCCTCAACCCCCTCAAAGAACTGCAATGCTCTCTCTTTGGGAGTAGGTTTTTTAACAATCTCTGCTTCTTGCTCGGGTGCGGTCATTGGTTTACCAATGACGGGTTTCTGCTTCACCTTAACTTTACTTGTACTTAACTTACCTTTACTTAACTTAACTTCTTTGTCAGTTGGTTTTTCACTCTGCACCCGTTGGTTGTCTTTGGTATACCATTGGGTGTCAAAGGTCTCGGGAATAGGGTATTTTGCCCTCCTGCCTCGGTCTGACCTGAACGTTTGGTGTTCGTCAAACGCATACACCTCAAAGTATCGTTTGCCATTTTCGTCGTGGTACTGCTTGAGCAAGCCAATTTTCCACAACTCCTTAAGGTATTCCTCAACCTGCTCCTCGTTCCACCCACGACGAGGAACGATAAGGAACAGCACGTCTTGGGTTTCGCCCTCAATGCGTCCATAGTCGTCGGTGTGAGCCTGTATCCAACTGAACAGCAAGGCGGCTTGGTCGCTGACCTCATTGACCTTGCGGCTGTTAGATATTACGTTGCTGATTATTCGTCCTCTAGCCATAGGATTTAAGCGGAATATCCCTGCAAACGCTCAATGCCTGCGTCGCTTGCAAAGAGCATATCGCCCTTACCAAGTAACTTTTCGGCACCGTCCTCGTCTAGCATTACTCGGCTGTCCACGCCCTTGCTCATACGCAAGACAACACGAGTTGGGAAGTTAACCTTAATATCGCCGTTAATCACGCGTGTTGAGGCACGCTGTGTGGCAATAATGAGGTGGATACCGCACGCACGACCTTTCTGTGCGAGTACCTGAATAAGTGAACCAATGTGCGTTTTCATTCCGAGGTCAGCGAACTCGTCAATGATTACGAACTTGTAGCGCATATTGGGCATATCCTCTATGTTCTTTGCCCGAGCCGCTTTCATTTCCTTGTACCTCTCCTCCATTTCCTCGCACAATGCCTCAAGCGATATTGCGATTGCGGCGTGGTGCGACTGATACTCCTTAACCTTGCCCTCGCCCTCAAACTGCACCAACTCAACCTGCTTTGGGTCAAAGAGGTGAAGTTCAACACGGGGAATGGTGAGCAACTGGTTTATGAGGTTGTTGAGGAATACTGACTTGCCCGAACCGCTTGAGCCTGCGACGAGCATATGAGGCGCTTGCCTGATGTCAAAGCGTCGTGCGTCGCCCATTACGGTTTGACCAATTGCAATCTCAAACCCTCGTGCCTTTGGCGCCGTTGGGAATGTACGCTCGTCAAGGGGTATCTCAAAGCCTACTAGCCCACTGTCTCTAATTGGCGCTAGGACGCGTATACCCGACTTTTCTACTACTTGCTCAATGTCCTTGGTGTATGAGGCTATCTTGCTCATTTTAAGCCCAATGGACGGCTCGTAGCGGTACAACTCAACAGAGTTTCCACGCACTTTTGAATGGAACTCAACCGCAAGCCCGTGTTCGGCGAGCTTCATTTTGATTTTTTCCTCTGTGGTCATATTCTTATAATTTAATGTTTCCGCAGAAACGAACTTTGCACTGACGGTCTCAAGATATTGCTTCATTGCACCGTCTTTCTGTATTCGCTTCTTAAGGAAGTCAGTAATGTTGTCAACTTTGTTCTTTTTGAACGCCTTTTCGCGCTCCTCGTCTTGGTCAAGTCGGTGAATGTACGCGAGGATTGAAACCTCTTTGTCGTACATTGCGTACACATTCGGCACGAACACCTGCTTGCCGAGCAAGGCGTCCGTAACGTCGTAGTAGTACCGATAAAAGAACTCAAATATGAGAGGGTGGTCGTCAAAGACGATTTCAAACTCTCGCATTTGTGGTGAATTGTCAGCGTTCTTGCTGATTTTGAACTCCGCGTACACCATTGAGTAAGGCACTTCGCCTGTCTCTGCCGCAACGAGGAAGTAGTTGAACGCCGCCTGAATGAGTTTTGCGCCGTCAATCGCTTCGGGATTTGAGTACGTTGAGGTTATTTTGTGGTCGCGGATAATCAGCCTGTCTTTGTGGTCGCGGTACACGAGGTCGGCAGAACCCTTGAGAGGGATTGGCAACACTTTCCCGTCAACCTCAATCTTGTGCTTGAGCATTTTTTCAACAAGCACAACCTCTTTGACGTACTTTCGGTAATCAAACTCTTTGATGTACCCAAAGAACGCAAAGGCAAACTTCTCGTTCAGTTTCTCTCGGCTTGCAATGACAGTGTTGTATCCAATGAAGCCGTCGGAATACCCGAGCAAGTAATCCAAGCCGACTTGGTGAGCAATCTTTATTGCTTCGCCGTCGTCTTGAGGCACTGGCACGTCGGGATTGCCGCCAAGGTACGTTTCAAGCGCCTTGTGCATTGCTTTCCCGAGAACGTTTGAGGGTGAACTTGTGGTCTCAATTTGGTCGCCGTTAATGTAGTTCACCTTGAACATAAACGGGTCTGACCCAAACTTGGTGAATGACGAGTACGAGTAATGAGGGACAGGGAAGTTTGCGAACTCCGCAACCAAGCCTGTGTCGTCCTTACTGGTTCTTTTCGTTACCGTCGGCAACGTCAGTTTCGCCAATTTGGATTTCCGCTTCACCCGTTGAGGTTTCTTGGTTGTGGTCATTGTCGTTGTCATTATCTTTTAATAGGTTGCCCATTTTGAGGTCAGAGTGTTCAGCGAGAGCCTTTGCCTCTGCAATGCGGCTGTCTCTGTTGTCTTTCTCAAACGCTTCGTAAATGGTGCTGTTCTTTGGCAGGAACTTCGCCAACTGCTTAATCGCTGTCTTTTTCCACATTGAGAGTTCAGGGTCATTCTTTGGGTTCCAAGGACTGTATTCGCTTGCCTTGGACTTTGAGAACTCCTTAAACTTCATTACGTCTTTCTCACCGAGAACCTTAAACTGCTTCTCACCACTTGAGAGGGTCGCAACAGCGTACACGCCGATTGCCTTGCCTCTCTCGCCAAACACATTTGGTCGGTGAATAAGTGTCGGGTTCAGTCCTGCTTGGTAGTCAAACTCGTCGTGTTCGTGTACCACTTCGGCAGTAACATTTTTCATTCCTGCTCGGTAAAGGAGTGTAAGAACTCCCTGATACCCAAGTTGGAATTGTGCCTCGTCTTTGTAGGGCAGGACATAAGCCTCGCCTGAAACGCTTGAGGGGTACAGTTCGTACTCCGCGCACGTCATAAAGGCACTAATCAGCGTTTCCTTTTTGCAATCAAGGAGTTTCGGCGTCTTTTGGAGTGAGTACACTACCGACGACATAAACTTCATTACCTTTTCGTTGTCGCCTCGGAAAAAGTTTGTGATTGCCTTTTGGTGCTGTTTAGAGAGCGCCACCTTGAAACTGTCAATCGGTGTGAGCGCTCTTGCTTGTCCACTGTCCTTACTATTGTCTTTTGTAGTCATAGGCTATAATGGAGTTGCTAACTTGTAAGATTTGGTTTCAACATTAAGCGCCTGTTTCCGCAGGTGCTTTTTGTTTTGGGTGGAACTGGTCGTAAACGCGCCAAGCCTCAAAGAGAGCCTTAAGCCCGTTCGGGTTCACCCTCTGTAATTCGCTCAACTTCGCCTTTTTAATATCGCCGTCGTACTTCTCAAGTAGAGAGTAAAACGTGATACCTTTTGCTTTTCTTGTAAGTGTTGTTTTCATACTAAGTTGATTTCTTTGCGTTTTTCCAACGCTTCTCAACTAACTTTTTCATATGGTCTTTGCCATACTTCTTGACCACCGCCTTGCCTCCCTTGCTTTGGATACTCGGCTCGGCTTTCTTGGTCTTGAGTTTCGTTTTGCTCATAAGTTGAGTGCTAATTCTTAACGTTTAATTTGTCGTACCGACCTCCGACTTTCATAGTATACTCATACGGCTGTATTACGGCAAGCCGTATACCTGTGGATAAGTCCCGAAATGGGCGCATAAAGTAAGGACAAACTGTGTACAGTCAGGGTATAATGTGTGTATGAAAAATTATTTGGTAGTTCCAAAGACACTCTCAAAATATAGGAACGTGCAAACCGAGTACAAGGGTCTCAAGTTTATGTCCAAAAAGGAGGCTGAATACGCAATGCAGTTGGACTATATGCGCAAGGCTACCTCCCCCCGTGATAGGGTCGTGGAGTGGGTGCCGCAGATGCCGTTTCAGGTAATTTTGAATGAAAAGAAAATCTGCAAATACATTGCCGACTTTAAGGTAACGTACGCCGACGGGCGTGTTGAAATTGTGGACGTTAAGGGGGTGCGCACCGACGTATACCGCCTCAAAAAGAAACTGGTTGAAGCACAGTACGGTATCACTATCGTTGAGGTGTAAAACAAAAACACCCCCGAGTTGGAGGTGTCTTTGCGCTGATTTCCCTGTCTGCAATATAGGCTACTTTATTTTGCCAAGCAAGGTGTCAACCGCCTGTAAATGTGTTCTGATTTCGTCCCTGATAGCGTCGTTGCTTGGCGTGGTCGGTACGGGGGTGGGGGCAGGTGCCTCCTTGAGGAGGTCTTGTACCCACGCGTCGGTCAATAGGTTCCCATAGCAGGATTTCTTGGCGAACTTGCGGTGAGGCACGACGTTTGCCATAGATACCCCGTATTGGGTCATTTTTGCCTTAAGGAGGGCTTTAAGCGCCGTTATCTGCTCGGTTGTCGGTTTAGTAATGTCAAAGTTCCCTGCGAGGCAAATACCGAGGCTAGAGTTGTTTTTACCGATAGTGTGTGCGCCCTCGTCCGTGTCTGCGCGTCCCTGCGTAACCTTACCCGTCTTGTCTATGAAATAATGATATGCTATATAATAACCTAATGAACTCTTAAAGTTCCAAAGGTGTTTATGCCAATCATTAACAATCTCAAAAGTATGATTTGAAGTATCAGCACGAGGGTCGGTATCACTACCGCCTGTGTGATGTACTATCAAAAATTGAGGCACATTTTTCATATGGAAATTATACCACTAGAATACATTGCAGGTCTATTTGACGGTGAGGGTTGGGTGTCAATAACTCGGCACAAGCCTTATGTAAAATATGGTCAAAAAAGCATTGTATATACTGCCCGTGTTGGTATAGAAAGTACCGACACAGAACTTCTTGAGCAGTTGCAAGCGCAAGTTGGTGGCTCTCTGCATAAAAGAAAAAATAAACGTGCAGAAAACAGAAAGATAACTCACGTTTGGTACGTTGACGGTTCAAAGGCAGTACCGTTAATGAGTAATATATACCCATTTCTAAGGACAAAAAAGAAACAAGTTGAAGTGCTTTTTAAGTACGTCGGACACGCAACAGCATACCGAGAAAAAAATAAACGCAGGTCAACGCCAATGGACAAGGAAACACTTGCTTTCAGAGAGGAGTGTGTACAGGAAATAAGAAAATTAAACGGATTTCAAGCCTCTAGGCTTTCATTAACGAGTGAAGTTTCTTGATACTCATTGAGGCAAACTTGCCTGTCGGCAATGTCAGTCCCCAAGGTGCAAGGATTTCTGACGCGTATGCCAACTGAAACGCGTTGACCGCTTCCTCTGTCCAAGCACCAAAGTATTTGGTCGTGTAATCCAGTTTGAAAAACCCAAGGTACTTGAGAGCGAGTTGCAGTTGCTGTACGTCGTCGCCACTCATTCCCTTTGAGAGGGTGCGTGTGAACACATACGACGGCTTCGCAGGTTTTGGCTTTGCGACTTTTACAGAAAGGACACCTTTGACTGCCCACGGAATAGGATAATCCCACGCCAACTTTTTATTGAGTGGGTCATAAGTGTCGTATGTCAGTGTCGCCGCCTTTGCCTCCGAACCGTGAGAACACGTTGCGTGCTGTACCTGCTCAATGCCGCACGCTTGCACAATGCTCTCTCTACCCCAACCCGAGCAAACAGGAGTGGCAATGTGAATTGGTGCGTGCTTAAGGTGTTCGGCAATGACAGCAGGGTTTGACTGTCCGTACAGAATGAACTCGTACGCAACCTCAAAGAGTTCGCGGAACTTGAGCGCCTTTTCTTTTTGCGCTGTCGTAACCTTAGTGCGGTCAAGCCATTCGCCAATAGTATTAAAATCGTCAGGCTTGTATCCGTCCTTTTGAGGCAAGACGCCGTGATTGCGTATGCTGTCCCACACAGAACCGAAGTCATTGCCTTTCTCGGTGGTACCCGACATATTTGCAGTGAACCAGTCAGAAAGGTTGAGGTTGCCTTTGCTGTCTATGTAGCCTAACTCGTCCAACTTCGCGTGCAGTTCGTCGCTGACGTACCCGTTTTTGCGCAACCAGTTGTACTGCATTTCAAGGGACGAAAGCCCCGAGAATGTCGTGCAGGACATTGTGTCGTACTTGCTCGTGTGTTGTTTCTCGCCCGTGGGTGAGTAATTGAACCAGTCGCCATTTTTCAGGCGCACCTCAAGAGCAACACCGCTTTCGGCGCCCAACTTAAAGGCTTTAGGTGAGAGGGGAACAATCAGTATGCCTGTGTTTTTTTCTGCGATTTCAGGCATAGGGGTTACGCGTCCTCTCTGTCAGAACTTGAGGAAAGGTCTTTAACATTCTTGATAATAAATGCGTAGAACGCGCCTGCCGAAGCAACGACGCCAATAAACGCTTCCCAATAGCCAAAGGCAAGCAATGCCTGATATGCCAAACCTCCCAAGAGAGAGAGTACGACGACAGTTGCCATTATACCGAACGCGGAAAGTTTGAGTTTGTTTTTTACGAACTCAATGAGGAGTGATACCGCGATACCTCCGAACACAAGTGCTATTTCCATATGATTAAAATTATTTGCTAACTTAATAATAAGACTTTTCCTTTGCCCTCCAAGCGTCAATGTCGCTCCAACACGGCTTGCTAGGGTTCCAGTCCCTTGTACCGTTACTATTGTACAATACTAAGGCGTATAGTGCATTACCCTCCTCTGTGTATATGTCAAAACCGAGACTTTTTGCAGTCTCTGCGTGGTAGTAATCGTTTATTTGGTACCGCCCAATATCCTTGCTCCATAGGTACTTTTCTGTGGTTGTGGAGCCGTCTGCGAGGCTGATTTCTCGGTACCGATAGTTGTACCCAACCTTGCTTTGGTCGTCCCTGCTCTCACACCAAGAAATATCCAAAAGCACTTGGGGCATTTCGGTAGTTACCTTTACAGGAACACTTGGGGATTTACTTGCCTTTACAGGCGTACTCGTGCTTTCAGTTGCAGTCGTAGTTTCAAGTGGTGTCTCGGTTCCTATTCCCTTACTTGCTACTTGTGGGGTGAAAAGGAAAGAGACTATGATTGCAATTGTGAGCAATAGTACCGCGAAGTACCACAGCCCTTTTTCTGATTTCATTGCTTCTTAATTTTACCATTTTGAGGGGCTTTCACACCCCCAATTGTGGACAGTGTGGACAAAATAGGTTGCTATTCTCGCGGTTTTCTGTATCCCCCTACAATCAAAGTGCGGTCTAGGATTTCATTACGAGCGTCGCTTATCAGTTTCGCTTTCTTTTCGTCGTCAGCCCTCTTGTAGGTAAATGAGGTGGTCAGCGTACCCATTCGCTTGTTGAAGTCGTCCTTGAACTTCTGTACGGTCTTTTCGTACTTCTCGGGGGTACCCTTTTCCTCCATTTGAGTTTTGAAGTTCTTAACACGGGTTGAGGTCTTTTCAACGTCAGTGATTGACGGCAGGTTGCCTGTGCTTTGGAGGCGTACCAACTCGTCCACAATCGCATTGTCTGCGGCAGTTTTCACACGAGCGCCAAAGAGGAATGTTGAAATGGCGCCCTCGTTCTCAACCTTTGCACCGAGTACGTCCGTCTTGATAGGCAAACTCTCGCGCACGAACGGCACCTTTGCCTGTAAGCGCTCAAGAGGGTCTTTGCTGTCGTATTTTCGCTCATAGTCGTCAGTCGCCTTTCCAATATCGTACACGATTGCAGGAACCACACGGGACGAGAGGAAGTCCACTGCCGTTACGCCGATAGAGCCGAGTGTGTCTGCTGTTTGCTCCTCAACGGTCTTGGTCTTGTCGGTTGCTTTGTTCAGCCCCTCCTCAAAGTCAACGAGTAGGTCTTTGACGGCTCGGTAGGCAGGGAACTTGAGCGCCTGCGTTCCGACACCCTGTGCGTATTTATACGCTGTATTTACAAGCCCGTTTCCGTACTTGCGTGCGTACATAATACCGACGAGTGGGGAAGCAATGGCACCGAAGTAATCAAGCGACACCCACTTATCGCCAATACGGATTGAGTTTGGCGTTGCGCGTTGCAGTCTTAAAAGTTCCTGCTCCTTGGCGTTCACAGGGTACTCGCCTATGAAGTCGTCAGGGTCAAACATTGCGCTGACCATTATTGCGAGTGAAAGTCCCAAGCCCGAGCGCACGAAGTCGCGTACCACCTGCTTAAGCGGTTCACGGTTGCCGAGTTTAGCGCTCTCAAGCGCTCCCTTAAGGTTCCACATAGCGCGGATTGCCGAGACACCCGAAGCGTCAATACCTGCTCCAATAACGTTTGCAGGGGTCTTAACGAACGGCATTAACTGGTCGCCCAAGCGCACGTCGCCTGTTGCGGTGTTCACGATTTTACGGATAGCGAGAGCAAGCGTGGAGTAGTAACTGTCGTTCTGATAGGTGGCATATGAGGCGTCTGCGGTTGCCTGTGAGCGCACATAGATACCCTCCTCGGTCTCGGGGTTGATACTGGTTGCGTCCTTAAAGATTTCCAAGGCACGCTTCTTTGCCGCTTCGCCCTTAAGTCCCTCCTCCTGCGCAATCTTGGTTGACGCGAGGTTCGCACTGTCTGCGAAGTGAGCCGCAGAGAACGCAACGTCAGGCGACGCCATTAACTTTTTGAAAACAAAGTCCTCATAGAAACGTCCGACGGCACGAGCCTTGCCCTTTCCCTCTGACTGCACGTTTTCCTCGCCAAGGGTGCGCTGTGTGTCGTCAATATGGAGCATACGGGTAACGTCGTACCCACTCTCCTTGAACACCTTGTTTGCGTACTTAAAGTATTTCTTTGCGAAGTCCCCGTTGGTTCCCTTGAACTGACGAGAGGAAAGGCGACGCTCAAGCGCCTGTTGGATACCCTGTGTGGTGTTGCCAAGAATGTTGGTAATTGGTGATTTTATAGAAAAGAGCATATTGCCTCTCGCTACGGTAGAGGAAAGTATGCGAAGCACAGGGGACGGCGCGAGTGAGTTGAGGTAATCAAACATTTCTCGGCGCTCCTTAAAATACTCAACGCTCGGCAAGCCAAAGTCGTTGTCGGCAGGCTTTGCCGCCAACTCCTCAAGTTTCGCGGCACGTTCTGAAATGGCTTTTGCTTCCTCTGCGGTAATGGTTACGCCCAACTGCTCTGCCACAAGGTCAGCATAAAAACTCTCGCCCTCGGTAGGATTTAGTACCCCGAGTTCGTCCAACTGGTTGATTTTACGCATTACGTTCTTGTACTTTGGCGTTTCCTTTGCCTTGGTACCGAACACTTGCTCTGCCCACGCCTTAAGCGCTGTTTTCTGTTGGCTCACGAGTGCCTTTTCAAAGAGGGCATTAACGCTTTTCGCCGTCCCTTTATCAAGGTACGTCGTAAAGAGTTCCTGCCTCTGCGCAGAGGACATTTCAGTAAGTTGCTGAATGGTAAAGTCGCCTGCCTTTGCGCCTGCGAGTAGTTTCTTACTTAGTTCTTTTGGTATACAAAGCATAATGGTTAATGTTAGCAGGTAAGTTGGTCAATGACCGATTGCGCAAGGTCGGCGGCACTCAACTTCTTTTTGACGGTTGCCTTTGCGCCCTCCGCACCCTCTTTGAGTTTTGCCTGCACGCCCGTTGCCTGACGCTCTCCACGCTGTTTTGCGAGGAACTTAAATGTGGTCTTGCCTGCACGTTCAATACGCGCCGCAAGCACCTGTTGAATAAAGAAATGGGGGCTGTTCTCATTAAAGCGTCCACGCTCCGATACGATTTCCTGACCGCGACGGGTCTGCCTCAATGAGCGTGAGCGCTCCAACTGTGCCGCAAGCGCATAATCCTTGTTTTCGGTTGCCTGTTCCGCAAGGGCAATGCTGATTGCGGTTTCAGTAACGCCCTCGGGCGCACCCTGCATACCGAGTGCAATACGCTTCGCCTCTTTCGGGTTTTTCTCAATGAACTCAAGAGCCTTGGCAGTATCGTCAGCAAGGTTCAATTTGTTGTAGTTCACGTCAAAGTCAGCGTACTCACCAAGTCGCGCCTCTACGCGAGAGAACGCCTTTGATTTCTTGACTTCACCCTTTGTTTTAACGGGTTTTTTCTCAACCTGATTTTGAGTGGTGTTGCGGATAACAGGGGCGTTGCTCTGTCGCAATTCCCACTTTTTCGTTTCCTTATTGAAAGTTCCGTTGACTGCACGCTCTACCATAAGCGCACGGTCAGTGGTGCCGTACTTCTTTTTCGCCTGCTCAAGGCTCATACGCACGATACGCTCACCGTCCTTGGTTGCCTCAAAGTAGAGTTTGCCTGTTTTCTTGGACTTGGTGAACCGAGCCTCTGCCTTACCCTGTGCGTCCCCTTTCTTTGAGTATTGGGTAGCGCGGTACACACCCGTTCCCGTCTTTTCAACGTTCGGACTTACTTGTTCATTAGACTTTACAAGTGGCTTTTTACCCTCCTTTTGTGGTTTAATCGTTGAGGTTTCTGCCTCTTTTTCTTTCTTGATTTTTACCTCTCCAACCTTAGTTGGCTTCTTTATCTCGCTTTGGATTTCCTGCAACTTGGCAAGTTCCTCGCCAACAGCATTTGGTAGGCGAGACTTAACCCACGCAAGGATTTCCTTTTTACCTGCCTCAATAGCCTGCTTCTGCGTCGTATAGGTCTCTGAACTTATGAAAGGCGCCTGCACGCTGTTTGCGCCAGTGTCGGCAGAGAATGAGTACACAAACTTACCGTCGGGGTATTGGACGGTTTCAATCGTGGCAAGGGGGTTCTCTTGCACGTCGTCAGCGATATACACGGGGCGCTGTTTGACCGCCTGTTGGTAGTCGCCCAACTGCTCCTGCAACACGCTTAAACGCCTCGTGGCGGTGTCGTTCTGTGGGTCTGTGCGTACTTCTGCCTCAAGGTCTCTTGCCTCGTCCCTGACGGCTGAAAAGTCGGTATTGAGGGTTCCTGTAACGGTACCCTTTGGCGGTTCGCCCTCTGACTGTAATGACGGGTCAACTTCAACGTTGGTACCCTGACCAATGACCTTACCTGCTCCTGCGGCAACGCCTGTTATGCCTGCACCTGAAAGTCCACCAATAAGGAACTCGTCAACCATACCGCCTGACTTAACGTACTCCGTAACCTTGGCAACAACTGCCTCGCGCTCCGCTTCTGTGCGTGCGTTTTTGTAGTCGTTGGCATACTTGAGAAATGTTTGCGACGGCTCGGTAGTACCCTCAACGAGAAAACCTTTACCCATTTGGGTTGCAAACGCCTTAAGCCCTGCCTCGCCACCCTCCTTAATCACGGTCTTGAGTGCGCTTTCTGCAAAGCCTGAAATGATTGTGTCCCCTACGGTGTCAATCGCAATGTTGCCCAAACTCTCAACGCGTCCCTTGTCCTGTCGTTGGCTTTCTGCGGAAATAGGTGCGAAATAAGCAAGAGACACCGCACGTCCTGCGTTCGGGCTTCTCGTCGCATATGAGGTACCCACAGCAAGCAATGCGCCAATGGCTGACTGTACGCCGCTATCCTGTAAGCCGTACATAATCTTTTCAAAGCGTGAGTTCTCGGGGTCTTTGCTCTTTGCCACGAGCGCTGAATATGCCTCGTCATAGGTGTCGTCGCCAATAGACTTGACCCGAGCAATTACCTTGAGAGGAATGTTTGAGGTGTTTTCGTACACCGCCCCCGTGATTTTCTTACCCGTTTCAGAGTTCAAAAACTTAATGAGTGGCACGTCTTGGTTTGCTTCCTCAAGTATCTTTGCCTTTTCCTCGGGTGTTTGAGCCGCCTTGAAAGCGTCCAAGCGAGGCGTTGAGAGCGTCATTTTGCCAGTGGTCGGGTCTTTGGTATAGGTCTTGTCCTTTCCGTATAAAAGTTCGCGCATAGGCAATGCCGCCTCCTCGTTCTTTCGGTTCTGCTCTGAAAACCAATTACCGACAGAGGTTGCAACCTTTCCTGCAAGAGAAACAGCCTTGTCAAAGAACCCTGATTTTTCCTCGGGTTTTGCGACAGTCTCAACCTGCACCTGCTTAGGTGTAGGTTGTGATTTTTTGTCAGCAATGGCTTGGACGTAGGGATTTGCCGAGACAGTGCGAGACTCACTACTGTTACTTCTCGGGGTTACGTCTATCTCCTCCTCGTCCGTACCCTTACTTTTTTTTATTGCTTCTGCATAAGGGTTCATATTTTTAATCTATTGCCGAAGTGCTTACACCAACTACGTCGTAACTATCGGGGTTCACATAAATACGAGCAAATCGCTCGTCAAAGTCTTTTGCAGAATATCCATTGTTAACCCATCTCTGACGCGCAACTTTGTAATCCTCTGGTGCAACGTGTCCGTCGGCACCTGTAACAGCACCAAGAGCCTCGCCTGCCATTTTTGCCTCATTTCTTATTGTCTCCGCTTCACTTGGCTTACCTCCACTGCCTACGTCAACAGAACCAACACGCATTGTCTGCGTAGAGAGTGAGCCGTCCTGATTTCGCATAATAACGTCAACGTATTTTGACCCTCCGCTTTCACGGGACGTTGAGGTAACAATGTCTGCTTTCGGGTTCTTGCTCTGCAAAGAGGCATAGAAACCAACGGGCAAACCTGCCTGCATTTCCATTTTGGTAATGGATAGTTTTTGCTCCTCGCCTATGTCGTCAATGTTCAAGCCACCCTCCTTGATAGAGTTGTAAACGATTTGGGCATTTGCGCGTGCGTTATCCTCCTCACGCTCAAGGTCTGATTTTTCGCTGTCAGCAATGCCCTTAACAGTGTTGAACAGTTGGAGGTTCTGACTGAATGAAGTGTTGTACTGGTCGCTTGCGGTCTGGTAGTCCAACTTCTTGAGGTTCATTATGTTGTTCACCACGTCGTACTTGGTCTTGAGTTGGTTGGTGATGTAATCCTTTTCACGAAGCACGGCGTCAAGGCGCTCGTTTGCCGCCTTTTCCTGCTCACCAACGCGACCCTCAATAACGTTCATTGCGACGGGCTTACCCTCCTCTGCGTTCTTGTTCACGCGGAACTGCGCACGCACCTCATTTTCCTGATTTGTCAGGTCGTTGAGTGAACTTTCAAGGTCTGAAATACCATACTGCCCGAGCAGGCTTCCGTAGGTACTTTCAAAACTTGGAGCATTTGGCTTGGTTCCAAGTCCTGTGGTGATTGTCTTTTGTAGGTTGGCGAAAATATCTGCATATGACTGTGAGGACGAGCGAACAGGAACGTCCGTCGTCTTAGAGGCTTTTGCCTTATCCTCCTCTTGGTTCGCGTTGATGTACGAGGTCGCGGAACCGAGGTCGGTTACTGCGGTTGCGGTCTTTGGCGCCGAACCCTTTTTAAGTGCGTTCAAAAGCGCGGTGTTTTGGTCTCCTGAACCTGCATAATCTGCAATACCGTACTGCTTGGCGAGGGCGGCACGGGAACTATAACTACTGTCCTTTCCTGTGGACTTGAGGTAGTCAACGACTGATGTGTCTACGTTAAGTGTTGGTGTTGCCATAATTATTTTTGATTAAAAAAGCGCATATCCAAAATGCCTCCTTGCCAACGCAGAATTGCTAAAGCAACCAGTGAAAGAAAAGGTACGCGTTTACGCTTTGGGAAGTTCACACAAAGCGTTCGTTTCAACCCGTGCGCATTAAGAGAAATACTGTCGTTAGCAAGGTACTGACGTATCCTGTCGTCAAAAGTAGGTTCTTTCTTAATTTTTCTTGGCTTTTTCATATTGTCTTAATAATATCATTGTTACTTGTAATACCACAATACGGCATAAGTGGACTAATTGCGGAAAACTGCAATCATAAAGTCCCCATTTACCGCCGCACCCGTGTCGTCAAAGATAATGATAGTGAAGTCATTTGTCCCGAGCGTGGCAACCTTTGCGACATATGCTCCCGACCCCGAGGCACGCAAGGCTGTTGCTTGTATGTTGTAGTTGGAACTTCCCCAATTATGGGTCAAGGTGTAGTTCCCTGTTGAGGGATTTGAGAGCGAAAATGCACTCACATTCTGCTTTGAAAGTGTAGTACCACTACAATATGCAGTATAAATACGAGGGACAGGGACACTATTTACATTGACAGTTGTGCCACTAATCGTACCGCTAACTGAAAGCGTAGTAAGTCCTGAAACAGTCAAAGCATAAAGTGTCGACCATTTTTTACCTGACGAACCAAGGTCATATGAGTTGTCTGCGCTTGGTATCCAATCACTTTCAACTTCAAGGTCTGTTGCAATACGGTCTACTGCTGAACCGTCCCCGAACACCATAAAATATCCACCGTACTTGCCATTTATTACATTGAAACCATTTGAGGCATTACCTGACGTATCAAAACTTCCTCCGTTTGAGAAAACTGTTGTTGATGAAAAGGCAGAGGCTCCAACTCCTGTATACACCGACAGCCCTGCACCATCGTCCTGCGCAACAAGATTTATATACCCGTCAGTACCAACCTTATCAGCCTCAAGCACTCCATAAAGGGTACTGCTATCGTAAAACTCAATACTGTTAGCAGGCGAGGAGGAAATCTTTATGCGCCTGCCCGACGTTGCTGTTTGAAGCGTACCTCCTGTAATGGTAACGCCCGTGATTGTACCTGCCGTTATTGAGCCTATATTTGCACTAATTGCAGAAAGCCCACCACCCCCAATCGTAGTTTGAACATCACCAACAGCGCCGCCTGTCGGTATATATCCACCCAATGTAATGTTGTTCGCAACGACATTGCCCTCCATATCAACAGAGAAAGGTGCTGAGGCAAAAGTTTCTGCCCCAAGCCATAACCCTTGTTGGTCAGCACGCAAAACCTTTGAACCCATACCAACCTGCAACTCGTTAACGTCCCTGAAAAAATCAGAGCCATAACGTGTATTACTCTTTTCCTCAAGAGGCTGTGTCGGTATGTCCGTGAATGGACTGATTATTTCGTTTGCAATTTCTGTTGGCATATTATTTTTCTCTTTTTTGCTTTCGCTTCTCTATATTTCCAACAATCAAAAGTTGTCTTTTCTGCACGATTTTTTCACGCTCTTTCTTTGTGATTTTTTTTGTTGGTTGTTCTTTTGCCATAAATATTATGTGTTTACACCGATTTCCACGACCTCAATTTCAGGGGCGGTGTTGCCTGACGCAATAAGGCTCGTCTTAACCTGCGCTCTCGTTGCGTCGTTGATGTCAACCGAGGTTGCGACCAACATACGCTTCGTATCAACCTTGGAAGTGATTGCCGAACTGAACACGGTGTCGGCGTTCACTTTCTTACGAACCTCAATGCTTGTATTTGCAGGCAAGAGGCGATAGCAAGACTGCACAAGCCCGTAATTGAGGAGCGAAGTACGGTCAGCCATAATCACTCGCGTAACGAAGTACGCGACGGTTGCCTTTGCGGTGAGGTCAAGCACGTCCACTCCGTAGGTGGTTCCTCCCGTGGTGTCTTTCCACCCCACGAGGAACTGGTCAGCGCTTAGTTGGCAAATAGAGCCTATTTCAACGCCTGAAAGGTTGCCTGTTGAAATTGCATACTCAAGGTTCAGCACGAACGGATAGTTGCGGTTGGTACGCGCAAGCGAGTACACGCCTTGGTTCGTAGGATTGCCCGAGACATTGGAAAGCCCAAAGAGGGGCATACCGTTGAAGTTGAACTTTGCGTTGGGGTGAACGTACGCCTTTGCAGAGCCTGTATACACGCCCTTAATGGTCTTATATTCCTCAAGCGAGGTTCCATTGTAAAAGTAGAGATTTCCCTTGGTTCCTGCGTTCACAATCACGTTATTGTCCGTATCAAGGAAGCAGTTAACGCCCACCTCGGGGATACTGTCAGAGGTTGAAAATGACACACTCCAAGTGTTCCACCTGATTATTTCAGTCTCGGTAACGTTGTCTGAAACGTAGGTACCAATGAGCAAGTCAGTGTTCATTTTGCCGAGGCTCTTAATCCTCAAAGGAGCCGCAATATCAAGGGCGTTTGCAGAGAACGTGCCTGCGTCAACCTGTGCGACGTAGTTCTTGTCTCCGATATACAGCACGAGGCTCACAATTTTCATTGGGTGCCAACTTGCGTCTGTGTTTGTAAATGTTGCCCAACTGTCATTTCGGGTACTCCACGCAGTACCGATTTGCCAACGTCCAAGACGCGACTGCATAGCGTAGTAGATATAGCCTTGGTACTCTGCGGCGTCCAAGATACCGACTGCGCCTGCCGCAGGTGCCGCCGTTGCCTCCAATGACCAAGTGCCACCGCTTGTGCGCTTCCATATCTTGCCGTTGGTTGAGCCAAAGTGGTATGTATTTCCGTCAGAGCAAGAAACCCGTGCCTTAACAAGGTCGTCAACGGTAGAGCCACTGTCCTTTGTCAGTTTTTGGTTTACCTTAATGACACCGCCCTCCGAGTGAATGTCCAAGCCCACCATTTCAGCAACCGAGTTCTCGGCGCCCAAATAATCACTATCCGCTATGCCGCCTAAGTTTAGGTTCTTAATTTCAATCTTAGCCATAAATGTATTTTGGTATTAACTTCGCGTGCTTACGACTGTTGCACGAGCCGCAAAGCGGTTGGATATTCTCAATGTTGTCAGAGCCTCCTTTTGAGATAGGCACAATATGGTCTTGAGTAAGGATAATTTCAGGCTCACTTTTACAACAACAAGGACACGTCCAATTATACTGCGCCTTAAGTGTCTCCCACTCGTCAAACGTGTGTGAACCTTGGGCGCCTCGTATGCTCGTCTTGTATTTTGACTTATAAAAACGTATATATTCTTTGCTTTTTGAAATACCCCCCTTGTAGTTGTGAGGAACAACACCTTTTGGGAAATGGGTACGACCAGAGTTTGTCATTACTGACTTACCCTTATTCCAAGGTACATTACCCTGCTTAAAGTGGGTTCTGCCTGTATTTAGTGTTTTGCCTTTAATTTTAGCCATATATTACCGTGTTAATTTATCCAAAATGACTGCTTGTTGCGTCTGCAATACGTTGATTTGAGACTGCTGTGCCTCAACCAGTCGCACCACGTCCTTAACCTCTTGTGAGAGGTCTTGAATGTGCGCAGAGTGGTTTGAGTTGATTATTGCAATGTCTTTTTGAATGAGTGCCAAGTCCTGTTTCATTCCGTAGTACGGCGCGACCACGCCAACAACGAAACCAACAATGCCAATCACAAACTTTGCCTCACTTGAGAGGATTGCCCTTATCAAGTTTGAGGTGTTGCTTGTGTTTTCGTTGGTCTTTTTCATAGCGAGTAATGGTTAATTGTTAAACGGCTCTTGGTTGCGCAGTCCATTCTGCGTCCCCGTTCACACGAGGTTGCGCAGTCCACACGCCACCGACCCTACGAGGCGTCTGCACCGAGAACGTTGCTGTCAGCACCGAGGCGCTGACTTCAACGTTCATAATCGCGGTTACGGTAGGAGTAGGGAGACTGAATGTGGCAGTCAGAACGCTTGGTACTGCGATTGCATTTACCTCACCTGTAACAGTTGGAGCAGGGATACTGAACGTTGCTACCAACGCGCTCGGGCTGACCGTGATATTGCTTATGGCGTCAATCGTAGGGGCAGGGGTAGAGAATGTGGCTGTAAGGACTGTAGCGGCTATTGAGGCGTCAATTTGGACGCTTGAAGCAGGCATTGAGAACGTTGCCGTGAGTACGCTTGCTTCTACGTTTGCGGCACCCGAAACGTCAGGAGCAGGTGTGCTAAAGGTCGCTGTAAGCACGCCTGCGTCCACTTGAGCGTCAGGGGTAATGATATTGACCGCAGGAATACTAAACGTCGCTGTGAGGGCATTTGGAGCCACATTAGCCCCTCCTGAAATAGCAGGGTCGGGTGCGTCAAAGGTTGCTGTCAGGACGCTTGGGCTGACCGTCGCACCTCCTGAAAGAGAGGGAGCAGGAGTAGAGAGGGTCGCAGTAAGCACGGTTGCACTCACCGAAACGCTTGTTGAAGCACTGAAAGCAAGTCCTGACCCGTCGTTATAGAGGTCAAGAATATCGCCGTAATGGAGCGCCCTGCCATAAATTGCAACCTCGTCCAAAAGTCCGTCGTAGAAACCTGAAACTCCAGTGTCATACGCACCAATCGTGAGTTGTGCTGTACCACCCGTATACATTGAAGTATTTAATCCACTTGTTTGACCCATAAGGACACCGTTCACATACGCGTAAAGTACGCCTGTCTGAAAAACCCAAGCCATATGGTACCAAGTGCCAGTAGATAGAGTTCCAACGTTTACTTGAATGTTACCTGTCGTTGTTGCGTTACCGCCACCTGACGAGTTGTAGGCACCCATAAGGTGAGCACCACCACTCTCAAATACACGCAAAGCCCAAACTCTGTTTGCGTTGTCGTCAGGGTCTCGGTTTGCAACCGTTATGTTTCCACCTCCTGTTGGTAGGGTTTCAAAGTTAAACCACCCTGCAAAGGAAAAGTCGCCTGATATTTCAAGCGCGGCGGCGTCTGCCTTAGATAGATACTCACTGTTTGAAGCCTCAAAATCTGCGGCATTACTTATTTTTCCAGTACCACTTAAAACTGTGTTGTTGTCAGTAAGGTCAAGGTTGTTCGCGGTACTGTCCTCTCGTGTACCGCTTGTTTCGTCCATATCATAAAAAGCAACGAGGTTTGTTTCAAGATATGTACTACCTGAAATGTCAGGTGCGTCCTCCCAAGGAATGTTCGTTGTGAAAGTAGGAGAACCACTTGCTGTGAGCGTATTGCCACCACCCGAGGCGTCTGTATATGCGTTGTTTAGGTTCCACTCGCCCTTTAGGTTCGCATTACTGACACTTTCAGTGTGTGCGTCTGCGGCAATCTCTGCGGCGGTGCGCAGGTCGTCAAAGAAACGTACGTCCTTAATTTGACCGTCAAAAAACAGAGCAGGGGTTGTTGCTTGGTCGGCACCAATACCAAATGGGCGTCCTGTGTTTACAACAGAAGCCGCCGTTGCCACGGTACTTGCCATTTCTTTCCCGTTAAGCCAAATCTTTACGGCTGTATTTCCTTGAAAAGTACCTGCGACGTGATACCAAACACCAACGTCAAGAGTTACTGTTGCGACAGCGTATTTACCGACCCCTGACTGACGAACACCGAACACAAGACGCCTAGCGGTGTCGTTATCGTACCAAAGTCCGTACTGCCAAGTGCTGTCGCTTTCTGCGATAGAAATGCCACCCTTACAGGCTATAAAATAATAACCGCTTGAAGCAGGCAGGCTCTCAAGTTTAATCCACGCTTCAAGCGTAAAGTCCCCTGACGGGTCAAGTCCAGTTTGCGAAGCGTCAGCAATACTCGCGTATTGGCTACTGCCGCTTTCTAGGTCTAAAGAGTGGGTTTGCATATCGTAGTTTGTTTTGAGCGTTCCAACGCTCACCACTAACGGTTACGGTATGGCGATTTACTTTCTCAAGTATACACCGTACCCGTCAGGGTGTGAGGATTTGAACAGGCGCCTATCCACCCTCGCGTGTCGGCTTAGTTGAGGTTCAAAATACCCTCCGCATTCCACGCAATCGTGAATGTTCCTGCGGTAGAGATTTTATCAGCCAGAAAGTCAACATACGCAATAAGTGCAGAAGTGCCTGCGACACCTGTGTCCTTGTAGATAACTGCGGCACGCGCCGTTATCGTAGCTGTTGTCCAAGAGGTGTCAGCCGCGTCAAACACACCCTCATTGTCGGTGTTGTCTGCCGTTACTGTTACGCTCCCGAGCGTTGCACCACCTGCCGTATACCCTGTTCCCGTTACTTCGTTAGTAACGTCAGAGAACATAGTGTGCAGGTCTTGGTCAGGGGCGTAGGTAGAGGTAACGAGAGCAACCTTTATGGTGTCGGTGTCAAGGTCAATGCCTCCACTCATTATCAACTTTTTAAAGTTGTTGAATATTACGTCAGCCATATTAGTTGTCGTTATCTCCACCAAAACGCTCTGCAAGTTCGTCCTCCTTTTCAGCAATTTTCGCGTCCAACAGAGGCAAACGAGCCTCGGTCTCAACGCGCTTTTCATTGAGCCTAGCAATTTCAGCAACAAGTGCCTCCTTTGTCAGTTCAATTTCGCCGTTAACACGTCGGAAGCCACGGCGTCCCTCAAGTATCTCGCGTACCTTAGCCTGCACGGGTGCAGAGAGGCTTGCGAGTTCCGCCTGTCCCTCCTCGGAACGACGGTAAGACTTGTCTTGGGAGCAGTAGGCTTCTGCCTGTGCTTTGATGTCCTTTTTTTCCATAGCGTTATGGTTAGGTTGGTTAATAATTTGAGCCGTCATTGTAGGGAACGGCACCCGTGTTCTGCCTGTCTAGGTTTGTACCCTTGATAGAGTTCAAAACCAATTGCAGGTCTTTGTCGTAAGACAATTCCTTTTCAGTCAGAGGTATGGGCTTTTCCTTAGAGTTCTTGTAATCAATGATTACCGCCCTCGCCCATATCTCGTGCGCCTCTCTTGGCATACCGTGTGTGGTTGTAGTTGGGTCAACTGACATATCGTCAGTAGACGCCAATTTTGCCTCCGTAAGGTCAGCAGGAAACTGGATTGCCCAAAGTTTCAAGCCGTTAGTTACGTCCAGTATCGCCTCGCCTGTGTAGAGCCACAGAGACTTGCGGAAAATATCAAATTGATACTTGCCACTGAAAGCCAACCGTATGTCTGCCTCAACCGTCGTACCCCTGTACGAGGTCATATCAAACTCGGTAAACTTTTTGAACTCTGCACCTCCGTTTGCAACACTCGCCTCCACCGCTTTGATGTTGGAGAGAATTGACGCAGGGAATGAATACTCACGCACGTCAGCCTCAAGGTCTCGCAGGTACCACATTCCGAAAATATCCTCATTGGTCTTTGCGATTTCCTTTGCCAAATCGTCTTTTTTGACGTTTGCCAAAGCAACCAACTCGGCGTCAGTCAGCGTTGTGCTGTCCGTTTTCGTATGGAACCTTATGTATGTTGCGAACTCGGTGTATTTCATTGAGGTTTACGTTAGAACTCTGATAATGGCTCCCTGTCCCACCCCAACCCCCCGTGAGAGGGGCTGAAAGGGACAAGGAACTTGATAGGCTAGGAAGTTGTAACTGTGAGCGTCTTTGGTAGTACACGAACAGTTACGGTAGTTGACGCAAGGTCAAGAGTACCGCCTGTTTCGTTCTGAATACGAACCGTTACGGTGTTTGCTGATTTAACAGCCGCCGAAATGGTCATACCCTGAATGTCTACGCCCAATGAGGCAACCGCAAAGTCTCCAAGAGCCGCACCTGTTACGGTAACGTCCTTGCTTTCACCTGCGGCGTCAACTAAAGAGCCGACGTCCCAAGTTGCTGAACCTTGGAGTCCTCCAAAGTCTGCGAGCATTGCTACCAAGAGAGCTTTAAGCTCTGCGTGGGACATTGCACCGCTATCTGTGATTACTGGCATAGTAGTTTTTAGTTAATTGGTTAGTAATGTTTTCGGCTTATCCAAGCGCCTCGTCGGTACTCATACCGTCCTTGAAACGTGGGCGGTCAAGGCGAAACGCCTCTCCTGCTTCCGTGTTCTCGGGGGTCATATTGTAGTGAGCCTCAATGATGTCAGCGACACCCTGTGGCACCGTACAATACTCGCCTTTCGGCAGTACCATTCTGTAACCGTTTATAGTTACGCTTTCAAAGGCGCTCTTTGAGCCTTTTTTCTCGCCAATTCCAAGCGGAATAAAGATACGAACCTTTGGCTGTTTTGCGAGTGCCGCCTTAACAGTCATTTGGTCTGCACTGATTTCCGCTTCAATGGAACTTGCAGAGCGACGCTTTGGCGCTTCCCTCTGAATGAGGGGCTTTTCCTCCTCGTCGTCGGCTTCCTCGTCCTCCTCAACTTCGGCTTTCGCCTTAGCCTTAGTGGGCTTGGTTGCCTTGCCTCCCTTTGACGCCTTTGCAGGCTTCTTAGCAGGCTCCTCCTCGTCGGCTTCGTCAGCCTCGTCGGTCTCGTCCTCCGCTTCCTCCTCGTCGGTTTCAGCGTCGGTGGTTTCCTCCTCGTCCTCAAGAACTTCGTCGTCCTCAAGAGCAGGATTTGCCTTTTTCTTAGTGTCCTTTGGCATAATTTTAATCGTTATATGCGGTTAATAATTGTGGGCTTTGGCTCCTAAGTTATAGGGCTTACGCCGTTACACCGTGTTCAATACGAGTAAGGAAGTCGTTGTTGAGGATTTTAGCCACAAACGTAATCTTCCAACCCGAAGTTGCACGCTGGTCAAGTGGGTCGTCAGTACCTGCGGAACCAAGAGGCTTCACAATGTTTTTGACGGCTTCACCTGAAACACGAGTTGTACCGTACGCCTCTGCACCGAAAATAATCGTTGCGTAAACGTCAGCAGAACTCTCTCCCTCGCCTGTGAACACCTTAGCGTTAGGGCTTTCAACGAAGCGAACCTCGTCTACTGCTCCAACCTCGTTGTCCATAGCCTTTTTGGTACTTGCGTACTTCTCAACAGGCACCCAACCAGTTACGCCCTTGAGGTCGTAAGTAGTGTTTGGGTGAACCAGTCCAATGAAAGCCGCGTTGATAGGGGTAGTGTTAATACCAGTATCAGCGTTAATCATTCGGCTGATTTTGCGTGCCTTGTTGTTCTTAAGGAGGCGTACTGCCTTTTTAATGAACACGTCAGTAATGATGTCGGTTGCCGCAACGTGTGAACGCTGTGTTGAACCTGACCCGACGTAGAACACAGAAGTACCTGCGGCAAGAATGTCGCGAGTAATCTGGTCAATCGTGTCTCCCATTTGGTCGCCGAGGATTTCCGCAGTTTCCATAAGGATAGGGTCTTCGCTTTCGTAGTCCAGTACGTCAGTAATGGTTACGAAGTCTCCGTACTGCGCCACTGTTGCAGTGATGTCAGTAACAGAAAGTGAAGAACCTGTCGGGGTAACTCCCTCCGTGAGTGCGGTTGTAGCCGCAGTAAGATTGCCGTAACGTCGGAACTTGATAGTTGACGTACCTGCCTTTCGCGGAATGTCGCGAACCTGCGCCCACTGCGCGTGTATAAACGCAGGTACGGCACGCATAAGAAGTGTCTTGTCATAAAAGACGTTCACTTCGGCAGGGATTTGAGTACGAGTTGTATTTCCCATTTTAGTAATGCTTAGACTTAGTAATGTTGTTAATCAGCCAGTGTTAACGGTCAGCGAGTTTTGCGCGAACTTCCTGTTGCTTTGCCTCCAACTCCTCCCTTGATAGGTTGGCGTTAGATTTGACACCGCCTGCGTCAGCCGCACCTCCTCCGCTTTTCGTTTTCTTTGCTTCTTGGTCTGCGATTTTGCCCCTCTTAGCGCCGATTTTTAAGAGGTCTTTACCTGCTACCCCGTAAAAGATTTCCTCAATTGGAACGTCCTTACGGGACGGGTGAGACATATACTTTCGGGCTTTTGCCTCATAGGGCTTGAAGTCAGGGTTGTCCGTAAGGAAAGTTTTAATTTCCTGTTCGTCCTGTGCCTTGGCTTCTTTTTCAACGAACGGTTTAAGGGCTTTCTCCACAACCTTGCCGATAGTTTCCTTGTCAGCAGGGTCAATGTCGTCGTCCTCGTCGTCGTCAGAGGCTTTGTCCTTATCTTTCTCGCCACCCTTAGTTGCCTTGCGGCGTTCTTGGCGCTCCTTGATAAAGTCAATCGGGCGTTTACGGGTTGGAGGTTCTTTGTCCTCGTCCTCGTCGTCGTCCTTGGAGGTGGATTTCTTGGACTTTTTATCGTCCTTTTCTTCCTCGTCGTCGTCAGTTTCCTCCTCGTCGTCGGAACTGTCGTCGTTGTTTTCGTCAGTGTCGGCACCCTCCTCGGTGTCGTCGTCTGCGCCGTCGTTGTCTTTTGAGGTGTCGGTGTCCTCCTCACCTGCTTTTTCCTGCTCGTCCTCGGCAGGTTTGGTGGTTTCAATCTCTCCCATATGGTTGTTTTAAGTTTACCTTTTTAGTAATACTCGCTTCCTTGTAAAAATGGGGGTAAAAACAAGAAAACGGACGCTCGTTTCGGTGGGACTAGCACCTAACGGGATTGCGATTTGTTATCCCGAGCCTATCGGCTCGGTGTTGAGGGGTAGCAGGTTGCAAAGGACAAATCGCCAAAGCCCAAGCATTACTACTCCCCAACACCGAACCGACAGTATTTATTTTTCAATGAACTTCGGCACACCTCATTCCTTTTGTCCGACCCTACGCACCTTTGCATAGGGGTCGTACTCGGGAACTTCGGTGTCTTTTTGGTTGAACCTGCCTATGATTTCATTTGGCTTGTTCAGTAACTCCTCAAGGTATGCCAAACGGTCTCTCAGCCTGTCGCACTCCTCCTCCTTAAGGGCTGTCTTGCCGTCCTCGGGGTCAACCTTTCGCAAGATTGCCGCCTCAAGGGTTGCAATGTTGCCCTCAAATATCTGTTTGAGGAGCAACCAACCCCTGTCGGACTGCAAGGACTGCAAAGCGTCAATGATGTCTGCCGCCTGCTCTGGTCGGTCAACGGAAAGGTCAAACTTCTTATGACGCTTTACCGCCTTGACCGCCTTTTTCGTATTCTTTTTTGTTGGTTTGGTTGCCATAAGAGTTACATTGTTATATTCGCCTCGTTAACAGGCGTCTTGGTACCTGACCCCTGTTGCATACCCTGACCGCCCGTAGGGTTCTGTGCGCTAGGCATTTGAGGAATGATGTCAGGACGTACCCGAGCAAGGAGCATAGCCCTCTTGTGAGCCTCTATGTGGGCATACTTGGCAGGTATGTCGCTCAACTTGTTATGGATTTCAAGGTGCGTAATGTGGTCGTCGGTAGGTAGCACCTCAACGAGTTCGTCAATCTCAAGTTGGCGGTTCTCGTCCTCTGCACGCAACTCCTCAATGGTAGGCGGCAAGAGTAGGTCAATCTCGTCCTTTTTTAGTCCCTTGAGTTTTCCCAAACGCTTGAACGCATAGCGCAGGTTTGAGGTAGGGTCTTGCGCAATGATTGAGACATAGCCCTCAAAGTTTCGGCTCTTGTTGAACTGCTTTGCCTCTGAAAGCACACGGCTCTCAACCGATACGTCCAAGTCAGTTTTAGACACAATGTCCTCACGTCTGAATGGTCGGTACTGTGCGCCGAGAGCGCCAACAACGCGCACAATCTTTTCGTCAATGCCGTCCTTGAAGTGGTCGCGGTAGAGGCGGTGCCACTGTTGCCAAAAGCGCTTTTCTGACCACCCGAAAATCTTTGCCGAGAGGCTGTAACGGGTATCAACTTTTTGGTTCTGCAATGAGAGTTCCGTTGCGGTACGCTTCGTATCGCTCTGAACGCCCTGTTGAATGTCAGGGGTGGCGGTAGCCTTTTGAGCCGACGCGTCAAGCACGTCCATAATGTATTGGACTTCCTGCTTAACTTGGTCTTTTGGCATTACCTGAACAGCGTTTGAAGTGTCGCCGTCAACAGGAATAAACTTATTGAAGTCAAAGTTGAGGTCAGCGCGGTTCTTAATCTTGTTCGTGTTGAACAGGTACATTGGGTGCAGGTTCGCCTTGGCGCCCTTAAGCCCGAGGTTCTGCAACACTGCACGCGCTCTCTGCTTGTCCTCTACAAGGTCAGGGATAGAAATACCGTCAAAGGAGTTTGGAAGTGGGTATATGCGACGGTCAATAACGGGAATATCGTTTGTCTTGAGTTCGTGGTATCGGACTACCTTGCGACGATTGTTTGCGAGAGTAACGAACACACGCTTGCCATTCCACATTGTGAACCACTCCAATACGCGGTGGTCAACGTTGTCGCCCTTAAGTCCTGTGAACTTAGAGGTCTGTTGGAAGCCTCGTGCCTCCTGTGAAAGGGTCTCTGCTTCGTCAGTGAATGACTTAAGGTCTTTGGTCTCATTCTTGAGTTCGTCAAAGCCGAAGTACACGCCTGCCTCTTTCATATCGCCCTTGGTAAGGCGTGCCTCACGACCCATAAAGCGTGCGCGTCCACGTCCTCTCAAGTCGCCGTTAACGCTCGTTGCGCGAGGGTCAACAATTACCGTCATTCGGTTCCAATACTCGGGTATTGGCAACATACGGTCTCGGTCAAACTCCATAAGGCACACAAGTCCAGTGCCGTAAAAGGTAGCGTCCCAATCCCAATTGTAGTCAAGTATGTCCTTTTCCATTTCGCCGTTGTCGTATTCGGCGAGGGTAGTGTCATTCTCTGCAACGTCCTCGTCGCCTTGTTCACGCGCAACGAACGTAACGTTGAGTTTGTCGTCATAGAGCGACGCAAGTACGGTCTGGTGAATAGTGAAAAGCAGAGGGTCGCCCACAGCCTCTTTGTCGCGCTTTTGGTTGTTATAGAGTTTGAGGCGTACCCCGAACTCGTCAAACTTAGGCTTGAAACTCCACCAACCAAGTTGGTATTCGGTCTCAACCTGCTCAATGAGGGACGTAAAGTCAGTCTTGCCGTACTTCTCAAGTTCTGCGGCAAGAGCGTCGCCCTCCATTTCGTCAGTCGTCAAAACAGGCTCGGCTTTCGCCACCTTTTTGACTGCCTTTTTCTTTTTGGTAATTGCTTTGGGCATTGTGTTTATTTGTCAAACCGTGAACCAGTACCACCGCTTCGGCGCTTGGCATAGTCCATTTCAAAGGTCTTGCCTGCGACGGTGCCTTTCTTTGCTTTCGCGTCCTTTTCCTCACAGCCGACTTTCATAACCTTGAACACGGCGCGTATCTGCTTATCAACTTCAACCTCACCGCCCCACTCGTTGCCTTGTGCCTTGCTCTTGACCTCCACTTCCATTACGAGGGTGTACTTTTTGCCAACCTCCATATCCTTGAGTTCAGGCAGGTCGTCGTCGCCCAAGCGAAACGTAGGGTATATCTTTACTTTCTTACTCTCACTCATTGAGGGGTAAGTCTCGGGAACCACTTTGTGCATTTTCTTTTCCATAATGAATAACGTTAAAAGCCCACTGATAAAGTGGGGTTAATAAATGACCGAACACCGCGAGAGGTTGCGGTTGAGAGGGTTGCTACTTGTGAGGTGTTTTTCGCCATAATCTTTAGCGCTAACTTGTAAGATTTTGGCGATTTCTCACTGTTTACATATGAAAATTAAGGTTTCTTTCTTTTGACGATTTTGTTACTCCTCACTGTGTCAATGGTTGATTGCGCAACACCAACACAATACTTGGTAATGCTGTCCAATTGCTTTTTCGTGTAGTCCTTTCCAAGGAGCCTTTGCGCGAACGTGCGCGTGGCAACAATGTGTCCTCGGTGCAGGTTTCCGTCAATGCTCATTACGATAATGAACACCGACCCCACGTTAACAATTGTGAACGGGCAACCCTCGTATGTTTCTGTGATTAAGTCTCGTACTTGCATTGTCTTAAATAATTATACCACAAGTATTACTTCAAGTAGTAGTACCAGTGGCTGTTGATAAATGCCTCTTGACTACGCATAGGGGTCAAAGTTAATTTTCTCAACACTCTGATTTCTTTTCGGCAGAGGGAACCATTGCGGCTCTTGAATGAGAATACGTCCCAAGTCCTCAATAAGGTGGTCGTCCTTGTCAATCGGCGCGTTCGGTACTCCCTTGGTCTCGCTTGAGCGTCCCTTAAGTTCCTGCCAACGCCAGTGTTCAACTTCGTAAATGAGCCTTTGGCAGTTCTCAAAGACGTATAGTTCAGGAGCCATAATCATTTCGCCGCCCTCAATGCGCTGATAGGCAAGAGCGTCAATGATACGTTGGTTGGACATTGTACGAGCCTTGGTACCGTCCTCGTACGACAAACCGTAGTCGCCAAGGCGCTGTGTGAGGCTCTTACCGTCCTCGTCGTGCTGATTGACGATAGAGGCAGAGGGGTCAATAAGGTGCTTCACAACGCGGTATTGGGCGTCTTTCTGCTTGATGTAGTAGGCAAGTTCTTTGGTACCGTTCTCGGGCTTAAGCCACAACTCGTCAACGACGAACTTACGACCCTTGCGGTCAATGGCTACCCAAAGTCCTGCGTCATTGGTGCGAGGGTGAGGGTCAAGAGCGTGCCATACAACATAGTCGGCAGGGTCAAGCGCAAACGGCTTAATAACGTGTATGTTCCTATTCCACCGCTTAAACACAAGCCCAACGAGGTGTTGGAACTTACCGTAAATACGGGCTTGCTTCTCGTCCTCTGAATACTCCGCAATGATGTTCATTATGTGTTCGTGTTCAAGGTGTCCACGCACACCGTGTTGCTTACACGCACTTTCAATACCTGCCTCAATGTAGGCAACCTTACGCTCGTATTCGGCTGTTACGCCTCCCTCCTCGCTCGTTACTTGTACCTTGTAGTTGCCCTTAGCAAACGCGTCGTAGAGGTACGCAGAGCCTGCAAGAGGGGTTGCTGTAATGATTATTATACCGCCCTTACGCATACGGGAAACGGTAGCCTTAAAGATTGCCTCTGGTGGCGGTTCGTCAAACCACGCCCAACCAAGCGTTACACCCTCAAACTCTCGGGCGTCCTGCTCATAGGTCATAAGGTCAAACTCAAAGCCTGTGTCAGTTTCAAAGATACTCTCAAAGGTCTTGTTGCCCTTGTGCGTCGTATACCTGCCCTCGGGAAACCAAAACTTGAGTTCAGGAATGATGTTTTTGGTCAGGTTGGTCGGGTCAGAGACAATACGCCCTTTCTTTTTCCAAGGGAACTCCTTAAAAATACCCTCATTAAAGTACATATTCTCGCCCGTGTTCCAAAACATATGGGCAAGAATGTTCGCACCTGTCGCCGTCTTTCCCACACCGTTTGCGGCAGAGTAGAGGACAATAAAGTTCTCACCGCAGGCAACAGCGTCAATAAACTCCTCACCAACACCTGTTGGCTCGTAGTATCGGTAACGCTCACGTTCAAGACGCCTCAACATTTCCAGTTGAAGCGCACGCCACTCCTCGTCCGTCATTTCGGGGTCGCGTTCTATGACCTGTTGCTCTGCTTTCTTACTCATAATGTTTATGGTGTCTCTTGGGTGTCAATGGTTGGCAGTGGTACGACAATGGGTGTCTGCTTACAAAACTCCTTGATTACGGAAATATCCTTTGAAATAGTCTCTATTTTGGCGTCTATTTCCGAAGCCACAAGCGCTGTCTGCTTGTATGTTGAACGACCTTCGGCATTAAACATAATGCTCCAAAGAGCAAAAGCCACGAGAACCGCAGAGACAACCCAATTTATCGCCCTGTGCGCTCTTGTCGCCTCGTCCCTATTGGGTACCTGTACCTTTGGCGCCACCCTCACTACTTTCATTTTTGGTGATTTGTTCATTTTGGTTTTGCTTAACTTGTAATAGTTCGGGGTTGCTGACCGCACACCCGATAATGCGAGAGTTGGACACTTTGAACTCCTGACCTTGCAGTTGAGGGTTCGCCATAATGTTTACGGTGAACGCTCCTCGTGCTTGGTTGTATTGCATAATGCCTCGCGCCTTAACGTAAGACGCAGGCATACCCTCAATAAAGAACGCAGGCACGTCGCACTCAATCACGTCTGCCTCCCATATACTGCCGTTAACGGCTTTCTGACCTGTGTTGAGCATAGGTACGAACTCACCTTGCAACTCCTCAAGGCGCCCGTCCTCGTGCTGAAAGATAGGCAACTGATTTGGCGACAGTCCTGCGCCGTAAATCATTCGCTTTTCTTTCTTGTCCCAAAATCGTAAGTCGTAACGTAGCATAGGTTTATTTTACGCCCTTTTTCGGGTTCTTAACACCGTTCTCTTTTGCCGCTTTCTTGGCTATCTCAACAGCCCTCATTGCGCACTTCGCAAAGCCCTCAACCGCCTCAATGTTTGAGAGTTCAAAGTGATAGTCTCGCGCTTTGGCGTTGCCTCCGAAACTGTCAGGCTTTGAGAGCGTAAGACGAGGCTGTGCTTGTGTGAGGTCAAGGCTAACTACCATAACGAACGCACCCTCTGCGACGGTGTATTGCTCGTGTGTCTTTACCATTATTTCTTTTGCCATAAGGTTATTTGTTATCAGGCTTGGTGCCTGCGTTCTTGTAAGGTTTGGTTGGCTGTCTGTCCTCGCCGTCCCCGAAGTACATATCTATTCCGAACGAGTGGTCAATCTCGTGTTGAAAGACGTGAGCCTTAAAACTCTCAACCTCCTCGGTTACGGTCTTGAGCCACTTAAAGCCCAAGAATGAACGTAAAATCTGATACCGAACGACAACAGTGTGGTACCGCTTCGTGTTTTTCTTGGTGCGGCTAGGGTACGACATACAAGCGTCAGGTGCCTCAAGTAGGTTTGATACCTTTTTCCAAGCCTTAGTGATTTTTGCTTCGTACTCGTGAGAGTTTTGCTTACGCTGTATCTCACGCTTAGGTACCAAGCGCTCAATCTCGTCCAACGCCTCAACGACTTCTGCGTTGAATATCACTTGAGCAGGGAAGTAAAAGTTTTTACTGTTCTGTTGGCGCGTGTGCTTCTTGCTCTTTGCGACTAGTTCGCTTGAGATAGCGAACATTGCAAGTGGTTCCTCGGATACCTGACAGTGGCTTATTGCGACAGCCGACTTCCAGTTTCCCGTGAAACCTGCCTTGTTGCCCTCCTCAATGAATGAGGCAAGCGCCTTAGCCTCCTCGTATGCACGTCCGAGGTTCTTGCGCGTAACGCGCTCTGACGGCTTGTGGTGAGGCTTAATCAGTTCCATTGTCGTTTGGTGTGTCCTTAGCCTCTGCGTCGCTTACAGGGGCATTTGGGACAGGATTAAAGTGCAGTGAGAACGACGAGGCGGTAGGCTGAACCTCAACCCAATCCTCTACGACCTCATAACCAACTGCGCTCTGTTGCTTGGCTTGGTACGCCTCAAGAGCAACCTTGTTATCAAAGACAGCAACAGGCACACGGTCAGTGCGTGTGATTTCCTTGCCGTCCTTTTTGCCGAGAGGCTTAATGACGTTCTCGTACAGGGTGTAAACCTTGTATTGCTTTACGTCGCGGCTCTCGGGTGCTTGTCCTGTTTTTGGCATAGTGTTTAAGCGTTAACGAACTCCTTAAAGGCTTTCGCAGGGGTGAACTTGACCTTGGTGCGAGGTGCGACCTTTACGCTCTCACCTGTGCGAGGATTGCGCCCCACACGTCCTTTCACTCCTTTACTGGTAAAGATACCGAAGCCTGCAAGACTGACTTTTTCGCCACCCTTGACCTGCTCCTTAACGGTATCAAGCACGAGGTCAACGACACGCTCTGCGCCTGCGCGTGAGCCTCCGTTTTCCTTATGCACTTCGTCTACGAGATTTTGCTTGTTATACATAGCAATTTGTTAAATGACCTTAATTTTTAATAACTTCTGCCTCTGACGGGTCAGTATCGTCAGCGACAGGAGGCTTATACCTCTCGTGCATACGCGCTGTGTGCTTCATTCTCGCGGCACGCACGAGGTCTATGAGCGTCCACAGCACGCTTTCCCAAAAGAGGTACCAATGCAATTTGAGGTAGGCAAGTTTTTTCATAGTTTTGATACTGTCGGCACCTTATCAACAACGGCGCTCTCAACGATTATGAATTGGTCTGTGCCTGCCTCCTTGAGGTCAGGGTGCGCCTCAAGGTACTTACCGATTACCATTTCAGAGTTCTTGCGAACCTCGGTCAAAGAGCAGGTGAAATACACCTTGTCTCTCGTCCCTGCGTGGATAATCAGCACGCCGACCTTTTCCTTGCTCAAGCGGTTAATGATTACCGCCTCTGCCTTGGTGTCCTCGGGCGTGCGGTTATGTAGGTCAAGGCGGTTAACCTCAACCTTTACGTCTTGTCGCCCGTCCTCGTGTCGGGTAATCGTGGTCTTTTTCCCGTCCTCGCTCTCGTCTACTTCAACGAGTGGGTGTTCCCAACGACTGCCTTTGTGGGTCTGCTCAATGGTCATTTGCTTCTTGAAAATGAACGTAGGGACAAGCGACCCTGCGTGTTCGGGGCTTGCTTGCCACTCAAACTCGTCGGCGCGGAATACCTTACCGTCGCTAGGGAAGCGAACCCCGTAATTGTGCTGACCGAAATAGTCGTCAAGCCACTCTGCTGTCTCAAAATGCAGGTCTAGTGGGTGTTGTGTTTTTCTTTGATATGAACTCATAGCGATTTGTTGTGATTATTAAAATTAAGCGAACCGTGGAGGCATAAAGAACGTTGACAGCAAGCCGATACCGAACCCGAAGCCTGTGTCGCTATCGTCGTCATTACCCTCGTCCTCGTCGTCCTCCTCTGCTTCGTCCCCTCCGAAGTCGTCAGGGTCTCGGTTTGGGTCAAGAACAGCAATACCTCCGTCAGTATCAAAGCCTTTGTCGTCTGCTCCTTTCCATTCGTCGCTATCAGGGTTCAAATAGGGAAACGGGGACGGTATCATTCCTTGCTCCTCGGGTGTCTTTGGTATACCACTGTCAACCACTGGTATACCGTTTGTGTTGTCTCGTGGAGTTTCCATATTATTTGCCTGATTTCTTAGTAAAGAAGTTCTTGCCTGCCTTAATGCGTTGTGCCAACTCCGTATCGGTCAAACCTGCATACGGTGTTGTGTCGCGCACCTCAACCTTATCGGTGAGGCGCTTATGCAGTTTGAGCGCCATTTCAAGAGCCTTGTTGCGGCTTTGGTTGTCAGGCTGAATATAAAATACGAGTTTGCCCGTAGGGATTTCAACCACCTTTTTAACCACACAGCCGACCTGCTCCATAAGTTCAAAAATGTCCTCGTCGTCTACCTGCTTTTGAAAGAGCATTGACTGCAACTTCCACGATTGCAACTGTTTTTCGTGTATGTCAAGCAACTTACTTTCGGGCATTATGCGGTCAAGCATTTGTTTCCAACTCTCGGTCTTGGTTACTTTGCTCGGGCTGTTCTGTACGGTCTCTGAATATCCGCAAGCCTTTAGAGCCTCTTTCATAGAACACCCATTATCTGCCATATACTTAAGCACTCTCTTATGCTTAATCTGCGTAGGCGAAAGCAACGCAGTTTCTTTTTTCTCTTTTGTTTTAGGCTTCGTTTCAGCAACAGCCTTACTAGCCTTTTTCTTTTTATTACTCTTTGCAGGTGTAGACATAGTGATACTACAAAGTATACCTCTACGGCTTGAAAAAGAAAAACCTTATTTGTGTGGATAAACAAAAAGAGCGCCCTTTAATTAAGCGCTCTCTTGCTTCTTTGCTTTATTCGTTCGGTAGATTGCACACAGAGCCGAGTACACCACCGCTACTCTGTCCCCTCGCGTCCACCTCCCGACTTTCTCTCCCTCCTGTATCGTTACTGCTTTCTCTGCAAGTTCGTGTAGGTACGCATATACGTCCTCGTCCGTAACTTCAATTTCCTTTTTCATTGGTTTGCCTTAAAGAAAGCCTGCGCGAAGTGTTGAGAGCAAAGCGACCTGAACTCCATATCGTTGCTTGCATTGAAACTGTCAAACTCGCGTATAAATCTTTTGTGTTGGTGGTGCAGTTTTGCTATTGAGGGTTTGCCTCTGCCTTGGTATATCGGCAACTCGGGTATTTTCGGCACGTCCTCCCACCTCTCGTATACCCTCTGTGGCACGTTAAACTGCCCCCACAGCGCGGTTCGCTTCGTCCACGGTGAACCATAGTGCCAAGGCTCATACGTCATTGTAGGGGCGCCTAGGAAGTCTTTGAGGCGACCTGTGGCAGGGTTCTCAATGACCCAAAAGACAGGGTTGCACTCTGCGATTATTCTTTGGCACTCCTGAACCAGTTGCAAGCCCCCCCCTCCGAGCCGTGCCTTGCCGCCAGTGCGTGCGCGTGTTCCTCGGCGTGAACCGCAGAAATGTCGTGTATGAGTTCGCCTGCTTCCTTGTGGCGCAACATTTCCATAAACAACTCTTGGTACTCGCGTCCTGACACAGTGATAACGTCCCTGCCTCCAATCTCAATGCGGAACTCGGGCTTTTGGTCGCGTCCGTTGACGTTCAACTG
>Ga0210043_1000621_pt1 | contig 36914 bp, 46 predicted proteins | sample CryGeymet201501t_FD_183990 | JGI IMG/M metagenome (GOLD analysis project Ga0210043, IMG submission 183990) | Groundwater microbial communities from Crystal Geyser aquifers in Utah, USA - Crystal Geyser metaG 2015-01t (SPAdes) (version 2) | ecosystem: Environmental > Aquatic > Deep subsurface >... | reverse complement strand
TCTAGGGCTAGTTTTATGTCTTTGACGTGTTTGTCGAAGTTGGTCATTCTGATGCCTCTAGCTGGTGTCATTGTGTAGAGTATGACGTTGTGGCCTGTGTGGGTTTCCCTCATTTCGACTGGCATTGCGAACTCTTGGAGCTTTGCTTTGATTTTTTGCTCTTTTGTGAGGGTTTCGTCGGTTTCGATGTCCGATGCCTCATATCCTTTGACTTGGACCTGTTTTAGGTTAGCTCTGTGACTTACATCGGGTAGTTTTTTGAAGTCTAGGGTATCGCTGATGTAGTCTTCCCAGCTTTCAGCTCCTGTTAACATGTCTCCGAAGTTTGGCAGCCATCTGCGGTCTTCTCTTGATAGTTCGACTATGACGTCGGTGTAGAGCTTTAGGAAGAATGTTTTGTACTGTTCCTGCTCTGAGTAGATTATTTTATATGGTTGTACTTGTGGGCTTCCGTCTTTGTTTTTGCTCGCTTTTATCTCTAGATATGTGAAGTCTACTGGTTCTTTACCATGTTTTGCTGTCTGGGTTATGAAGTTGAACATTGCCTGGATTATTTTGAGTGGGTCTTCTGTTTCTTGGTCTGTAAAGCTACTCACTACTTTATAGTCCCAGAGGTGTAGTTTGCCGTCTCTTTCGGTTACTAGGTCAGTTACCGCTTTGACTGGTACTGGGAGTGGTTGTCCGCCGAATCCTCTGTCTGTGGTGACTACTTCTTCGACTCCGATTACTTTTCCGACTTCTGGCTGTTCGTTCATGTAGAAGTTCACTGCTGAGGCTAATCTCTTTTGTGCAGCCTCTCTAGTGCCTGTTTTTCCCCATTGGATTTCGTCTTCTTTAATGGTGCTTATGTATGCTGAACCGATGGTTATGGCCGTATCTAGGTCTCCTGTTTTGTAGTAGTGTTCCATTGTTTTGTGGAATGCACTTCCTACTAGCATTACCATGCTTTGTTTGAAGTCCCAGATTCCTAAAATGTAGTTTTTGAAGAACATCTGGGGGTTGTTACAGAACTTCCTCATTGAGCTGTAGCTGATGTGTTCGATAGGCAGTGATATTTCTCGCATGTGTTATTCCTTTACTATTTCTGCTTCTTGGGCGTTTGCCTTGTCGGGCGTTTTTTCCTCGTTTTTGACTGTTTCTGGCTCTTTTTCAGCAGGTTTTGCTTCTTTTTCTACTGTTTTTGAAGGTTTTTCAACCTTTTTTGGATTGTTTTTGTTTTTTTCGAGGAAATCGGCTAGTGTAGATTTCTGCTGTTCTTTGGTCTGTTCGACTACTACGTTGTTTTTGGTCCCGACATTGGTGTCGGTTGGTTCTTCTACTATGATGTAGTCTTCTGCCACTTCTGCGATGTCTCCGAGGCTTCCTAGGACTTCTGGGATGTATGTTTTGATTATTTTACTCAGTACGCCGTATCTGAGCTTCATTTCCCTGTTTGCTCCCTCGTACCAGCCTACTTTTAGGATTTGTTTGCCGTCCTTGTAGCTGTGGGTCCATTTTGATTTGACTGCGTTGTCAAAGTAGAGTGTGTCGGTGTAGCTTTCGTCGTCTTTTGTGACTGTTGCTGTCATTCCGCCACCTCGCTCGGTTGTAGCTTCATACTTTATTTTCCAGCCGTGGTTTCTTAGAAGTTTGACTGTGGTCTTTCCCCATGGGCTGACTACTCCGTTTATGATGCTTAGGCCGTTGATTGCTTCCATTGGCTTGAGTCCCATTTCGACTCCGCATTGCATCACTACTAGTGCTTGAGATGCGTTCTGTATTGCCTTTGGGAATGCTCTACTTTGGACTAGGCTTGTGGCCAGCTTCTCCATTTGAGCCCATCTCTCTGGGTTTAGGTAGTTGTCTACTGATAATGCTTTGTTTTCCATAGTCTCCTTTTCTTATTTAATTATATAATAGCTTAGTATACTGTGCCTTGTCAATCGCTATTTTTTGATTAGGACTTCTACTTCCATTTGTCTGACGGCTTCTGGGTATCTGACTGCTTTGGCCAGTACGTCGAAGTTGATGGTTGCCCAGACTGTCGCACCTAGTATGGTGAGGAGGATTGCTCCTGCAGCCATGTTTGCTACTGTTTGGAGCGATTTTTTGACTGCTCCTGTGTCGATATTGACTTTTTTCATAAGTCTCCTTCTTCCAGGTTTTTTGCCTCCTGGCAGGTTTCGCACCACCACATTGTTTTGTATTGGTCGTCCTCTAGAGGTGAGGTGGTTTTGTATATTAGTATTTCCTCTAGAGTCATGTTATGGTTTTTGTCGCATTTCATATTGTTTACTTGCCTTGTATTCTTATTTAATTACATAACATCGAGTTTGTCTAGGGGCAGTTTATTTTGGTATTTGACACGGGTCTGTTTTTGGTGTTATTGTGTATTTGCTGATAGGTAAGCTATCGGAGTAAAATGTTTATGGCTGCACTAAACCCTTTGGGGTGTTGTTGTTCCGCAGCCAGCAGCACGACACCACTCCAAAGGGTTTATTTTATGACTAGTATCGACTCGCAACAATCGCATCTGGATAACTCCACAAGGGTTACCTGGGTGCGTTTTTTGCGTTTTGTCTATTCTGCTGCGGTGGTGATTGGGGCGATTTTATTTGTCTTTTTTACTCTGTGGGCTAGTTTAGTTGGTGTTCGATGATTGAGTGAGGAGCATGTGGTTTGGTCTGTCCAGGACGATGTGCTTCCCACTCAGCTTTCGAGCTGAGGATAGTGTGGCTGCGTGGAGCTAGGTACACACCAGAAATGGTGCAACAACTAACAAAGTACCCACCACGACCCTGATTCTGATGAGAGGTTCGCCTAATTCAGAGTCCGAGCAACTGAGCGAAGGATAGGGTGTACCGATGGACGATGACCTAGACAGGATTCTAGGAGGAGTACCATCATCGGGTACCCAGGACTGAAGCGAGGGAAGTGGGAAGGGGGGACGGAATATAGTTAAACCCCGAAGGGTAATAAACGGGTTGGGTTGTCGTGCCTAGATTTTAGATTGAGGGTATTTATCGCCCCAGTGGGCTTCACATGCGACTGCTGCAAGTTTTTTCACGCTACCAATCAATCCACTCGCTGTTGGTGTATCAATGAATCCTGCGTCTTCTAATCCTCTGAAGTGTTTAATCAATTTCCCCGATGTGGTTCGAATGATTTGTTCTTCGATTGTTAGACCGTCAAATGGTAGTGCGTAGATGTCTCTGTACATTGGTTACTGAACTTTCGAGAAGAAGTCCGAAAGAGCGGCATACAGTGCGTACAGTGCGACAAATGCGGCTGCTCTCCAGTCTACTCCTATTGCTAGCTGTCCGAAGAATATAGCCAAAATTGGGGCTGTAAACTTAAATAGGTTTTTTATGAATTTTTGTTGTTCGACTGCTGTCATTTTCATGATTTCCTTTCGCTACTTTAATATTTCTTTAATCGACTCAATTCCTTTTTTATGTATTTCTCTATGACATGGTGTGCATAGTAGAATTAGGTTTTTTTCGTCGTTGTTTCCTGTATTTCCGTCGATATGGTGTACTTGACCTTCATATCTAATCACGTTACCACCAAGATATGTTTTACATTTTCTACACTGGTGTTTGTCTCTACCTCTAACAGACAGTGCTTGTTTAGAGTAATAATTTACTCTTACTCTTTTAGGCTTTTTACACTTAATGTGTCGCCTTTGCCTTTGATTTGCTGTTCTCAGCTGCTTCTTGCAACCTCCGCAAACTTTTATGTACTTTTGCTGCATTACTTATAATAATATCAGCTTTTAACCCCATTTAACAGTTGTGAGTAGTGAGAGCCATCTTCCTAATGTTAAGTCGCCAAACTGCTCTTTTTCGGCTAGCTCAAGCTTCTTTTGGCACTCTGCTAGGTCATTTAATGCTCGTCCCTTGGCTTTAGCTTCCTCAGCAAACTTGCTTTGTAGTTGCTCAATGGTTGCTGTGTGTGCTTCTACTGTTTTTTTAGTATTTTCTAAGGCCTTATTTAGTGCGATGACTTCGTCTTTGTGAGTTTTTAATTGACTATCAATGGTATCGGTAAGTCTGCCAACTTGCTCCTCACGGTTTTTAATCTCTTGTTGGGTTCGTGCAAGGTCTGCCTCTCTGGTAGAGAGCTCATTCTTGCATGTGGTGAGCTTGCCGTCTCTGGCTTCTAGGCTCTTTTTAACTGTTGAGAAGTCTACGTTGTCTGCTTTTTCTGCGAGACCTAGGTAGTTTACTGTGTCGTCTGCTAGGGTTGAGTTGTGTACTATTGTTCTGAATAACGACGATTCTACTTGGGTGTATTCTCCATCGCTATCTGTTGGTGGTTGGCCTGTTTTGTTCACAATTGCGTATCCTTTCGCTATTGAGTAGGTTGATGTTGGACGCTCTGTACCTGTCCATGGGTCGTTCATTTTTTGATTTCCGATGTATCCTACCCAGTGTCTGTCGTCTGTTCTTGGTGTGCCGTCAAAATCGACTTCAACCAAACAGATGCCGTTTTTGTCTATGGCCTGCTTTACTCTGTTGTTATCGGCGTCTGAGTTGTATGTGTAGTTTCTCCACTCAAATTGTAGCCATGGAATCGCTTCTTGGATTTTACTCCAGATTATGAGGTTGAATACACCTGACGAGCTTTGTGCGTATCCTCGTACGTTTATGAGGCGTTCATTTACCTGTTTTGGGGTTAATCCTGCAAGCATTGCTATTACAGTGATTGTGCAACCGTGCGTACCGATGGTGGTGGTGTTATTGTCTCCCCATCCCAGTCGAATGTTTGCCCATTTTGAGTCACGTTGTGATAGTTGTTGCATAGATGCTCCTTTACTTCAAAAGTAATACTAACCCTGCCCCAATTACTGCGATTATTATGTATTTAATGGCCTCGGACACAATGTTGTTGTTGGGTTCTGTTTTGGCGTCATTTATTTTTAACTCTGTTAGCTTTGAGTATATTTCGTTTACCTTATTTGTTATCAGGCTGGTGGTTAGTGTTTGATTTGCTACAATCGTTTGGTTTAGAGTCAACAATTGGTCGTTTATGTGTAGTAAATGGTTGTTTTTAATCTCTGAGATATCTTGTGTTACTCGGTCCAATTTCACGTCAGTTACCGCAACTGCTTTTTCAAGTTTTCCTATTGCTTGCTGGTTTTTTTGCGATAATTCTGTGTCTGACATTTCATTGTTTTCTTTTTATGTTTTTATCCTAACGTAAATCCTCTTGCTCCTCCAAAAAACATTGTATTGCCACCTGCAGAAATTGGTGGATTTACTGAGTGTAATAATATGTCTGAATTACTTAAAGACCTGTTAAAAAATGCAATATCATCAATATATCCTCCCCAAAACTTTGAATATGATGGGTCATAAGCTGCTCCAATAACACAAGAATTTGTTCCTGCCGCATATGAATATGCTGTTGAGTTGGTAGCTGTTCCTACACTGACACCATCAATAAAAAACTCATAGGCATTTACATTTCTTCTAACTGCAAAGTGATGCCAATTACCATCTACTGTTATTGTTCCACTACTCGTTAAGACAGTCCAACCAGTTGTTCCTAGTCCAAATGTTATTATTAGTTGATTAGAAGTATTTAATTGAACAGACCAACCCCTATCATTACCAGCACCATCATACTGATTTGAAATAATTGCTTTAGCCACTCCGTCTCCAGATGTTTTTCTAACCCATCCCATTATTGTGTAACTACCAGTGAATTTCCATGCTGCTAAGTCAGCACCAAAATTTATGCGTGAGCTACTACCGTTAAACAAAGCACCCTGAGTATATATTCCATAAGATAAACCATATGTTATAGATGTTTCTAAAGTTCCATTATTTCCACTTGGACTACTATCATTATCATTTCCCTCAAAACGATAATATCCTTTTAAGTTTCCATCTGATAATAAAGCTAATGTGTTAAGCTCTGCCATTATGGTTTTGCAAAGGTTAGTTGAACCTTGCATCCTTGTGCTGGAGTTGTATGAACAGCATCAACATCAATTGCAATAATGTCACCTTCAACCACGTCATCAGTTGCAGTGTTTATCACTGCTGGGGTTGCTGCTGTACTCGAATCTGTCTCAGCACTATCTATTGTTATTTTTGTACTAAGCATGTCTGCAGTGTCTGTGTGATTTCTCACTTGAATGTCGGCTGTACCAGTAGTACCAGCTGTATAAACAGCAGCAGCTACTGCAACTAAATTCATTCCAGCTAACTCTTTAGGAACTCTGAACCAGGCTTGAGCATCACCAGTTTCCATATCTGTGTCTGCTGCTTTCACAGTTAATTCAAGAGTTACTTTTCCTTTGATTACACCAGTTCCTTTTGGAGTAATATCTAGGTCAATGTTTGTGTCTCCACCAGTTGCACTTACTTCTACGGCATCGCCAGTTGCTGAGTTTGTAACTGTTATTTCATTGACTGCACTTGCTGTTGCTGGTGTTTTAATTACCTCATTTCCATTTGCGTCGTTAATTGATGTAGTTATTTTTGGAGTTGTAATTGATGGGCTTAAAGCAGTCAGGAATGCCGTTCCTAGCGGTTGGATTGTGTACTCTATGGATGTGAGGGTTGGGATTGTAATTCCTGACGTGGTAACCGTTGTCAGACCTGTCCCTGATGAATAGCTCACTGCGGTGACCGCTGCTACATAACTTGAGCTTCCGTTGCATCTAATGAGCCTTCCGACGTTGTAAATCGATGCTACGTTACCTACCACAGTAAAGTTGTCTGCGTCCACCTTTGCCACAGTTGCCTGTTCCATGATGAATCCTGAGAGTAGAATATCGATAATGTTTTGAATATATAACGCACTTTGTAGGACTTCCCAGTCTTCTCCATTCTCATGTTGTTGGCCTACTCCGCCGTTTAGGTTGGTGAAGTCACGTGTTAGTCCAGAGATTGTACCTGCACCTGCGTCTTTTGATTTGAAATAAATAGCTTCTTCTTTTGCCGTTCCTGGCTCTGCCACGATAAATCCTGGAGCTTCTGTTGGAACTGGAGACACGTATGCAGTTGTTACCTCTGCAACAGTCAGTTGCTGTGTAAACGTACCACCCTGGTTGTCTTCTGGTTTTATGGCTCTTGTGCTTGACATAGTTGTGTTTCCTTATTTTATTCTAAAGCATTTTATATATACATTGCAGAGTCAAATACTTCTGTTGGGAGTATGAATGCCTCTCCTCGCAAGCTGACTAGAATAAAATCGGTTTGCGTGTCAGTTTTGATAATTTCAAACTGTAGTGAGTTTCCTGACTCATAAATCTCTTTTCTACGAGTTTGGTCTAAATCACTAGCACTTGCTGGTTCTCCTGTTTGAGTTCCCCATCTTTGGGTATTCCATTGAACAACTCCCCAACCTGTTCTGATAACGCTTGAGAAGCTTTTTTCGTCGATTGTAGTCACACCGTCCATAATGGTTTTGAGCTTAATTGTTCCGTTAATTCTAAACAACCTCATGTCCACCCATTTCCAGATTTTTACCTGTCCTGAGTTTCCGAGGTCTTCATTTCTGAATCTCAGTGATGTTTCAACTGAAGAGCCGTCGTGGTCTGTTAATTCTCCTTCAACACCTACTTCAAATACTACGCCGTCGTCGTCACTAGAGCCTGCAAAAAGGCGTTTTTTACCATCGATACCGTCGTATACCAACCATGAGCGGACGTGGGTGTTTTTACCTGTCCATTTTCCTAGGAATGCTAGGTATCTGCGGTCATAGACGACCACTCTGTCATTTGTCGTGCTTCCTTGTGTTGTAAGGGCTAGAATGTACCTTCCCTCGTGGTATACAGCTTCTGCGTTAGAAATATATGTTGAGTCTGCTTCATCCAGTAAGCTTTGTATTCTACCTTCTGAGAGCGATGTTGTACGGATTGCTGTGTTAAAGTTTGGCTCGTAACCTACAATTCTAATTTTCTTTTCTGAGTCCAGCATTGCGATGTCGTTTTCCATGACAATCATGCTTCCTGGAGCACCACATCCTACATATGAGATTAGTTCCTGAATGATTGCGTCTCCGCTTGTTGCGTCAAAGTAGAACTGGTGAACTGAGTTTTGCTTGGCCACAATGACTTTTTGTTCAAATGGAGAGAAGCCGTTGATACCTAGGTCGTTGTCTCCTGGGCGTACGTCTACCCACCCACCATTATGTGCTGGGCTGAATGATTCGTACTTATCACCTGTACCTGAGAAGAATAGTCTGTGTTCTTCTCCAATGAGTCCTGCACCCACAAGTGAGCCTTTTAGCTGTTCCCACATTTTGACTTTTACACCGTCTGTGCTGTCTCCATCAGGTGGTAGCCATATTTGTGGAATAATACTACCGTCGTCGTCAAATGTCATTGTTGTTCCTGATGATTGTTGGGGAATGTATTTCATGAGCGTTACACCTGTTCCCGATGTTGCTCTACCAAACACGTTGTAACCGATTACCTGTGTTTCTGTTCTCCGTGTGAATGTCACTCTGTTGAAGTTTGTTTCGTCTAGAGTCTCGTTTCCATCTGTAATTGATACATTTGTTGCTGGAAGTGACTGTCCTTTGTTGGTTACCGTGGTAACGGTGTATTCATAGTTTTCTGTTCCTGTGGTTCCCTGTGCTGCTACAGCGAGGTCTTCTGGGGCTGCTACGGCTGTAAATGTCTCCACACCACCTGACTCTGTGTATTTAGTGAAGTCGTCATATCCGTTGGCGAAGTACAAGGCACCTCTCAACTTTGTAGCACGTGTTCTTTTTCCTGATGTGAATGGTGTCCCTACGGTGTCCCAGACCCCTGTAGATGCGTTGTATTTTTTTAGAACTCCTAGACAGACTCCCATTATGTCGTTGGTGTCTCCCTCTCTGTATTGGAACATACCATCGATTGGACCTGCTCCTAGGGTGTCTCCAAGTGCAGTTCCGCCTCTGCGTGGTCTGAGTGACTTTCTACCGTATAATTCGGCGTTAACCATACTATTGAGGGCATTTTTACTCAATTCAGTTGCTAGTGAGAATGTATCGTTACCTTGTTTGAATCCATCAAAGTGCCATTCTCGTTCTGGTAGTGATTGGCCTTTAGGCATTGCTTTTCGCATTATCGTCTTCTACCCCTTCTTATCGGACCCCTCCATGCCATTGGATTTGGGATTCTATTTGGTGTGCCTGAGTTCTTCTCAGACTGGTTGAGTTCGGCTTTTTCCAGTAGTACGTTGTAAAAGTTAATCAGTCGACTTCCTGGACCATCTAGGTATCTACTGTACTGCACGAATGCTGCTGATAGGGTTCCTATTGCTTTTCGGTATCTTGCTGGAATTGGGAATGATTCTTCACTAGCTGTGTCGTCAATTCTCTCTGGGATGTACCAGTACCACATGTCTAGCGTCTCTCCTGAATTTAGTTCTTTTGTGAACTTGAGTGATTGTTCGTCTGGGGTGATATAAAACCTATTTTTGCTTGATTCTACAAATCTATCCTCAAAGTTTACTGGGAGGAATGGGTCTGTGTATCCATCAACGGTGATTTCTTTGATACCTCCAGGCATACGCATGTCGTCTATGCCTGTTATGTCGATGGCAGCATTGTCCACTCCAGTAACTAGACTGGTATCTTCTTTAACTAAAAACTTCCATTTTCTTTCGTTTGAGAACTCTTGAATTGCGTCGTTGTAGTGCTGGATTCTTCTTGCACTGGTATTTGTGGTTGACTCGCCTAGCTCTTTACTTGTGTCGGCAAGACCCTGTGTGAGGGTTATCATAATAGCTCCTTTTTATTACTGCTTGCTTTGGGGTACTATTAGTTGCCGTTGATTGCGTCGTATTCTGCGAGACTGAATCCGTAATTGTCCCAGTGTTTGGTTTCGATTGTTGGGTCTGCCCAGACTTCAAAACCTTCTTTTCCTGCCTGATAGCAAAAGTATGTGTCTTCTCCTGCTTTCACACCTTCTACTCTCGTAAACCTGAACCATTCTTCTTCGAGTTTGTCTGCCAATGCCTTTAGGACGGATACCTTAATTAGCATTGTTCCTGTTCCTATCGAGAACACTTTGAACGGTCTTTTTCTGCTAAATTGCTTTGGAACCATTATAGCAGTTCTACCATCTTTTTTAACAAGCTCCGATATATTTGGCTCGTATGGTTCGCTCGTTCTTGCGTATATCAGCCCTACGATGTCTTTATCCAGCTTTAGCATTTTATCCAGTGCGTCTGCTCCGAACTCTGAGTCGCTGTCTACAAATAGTATGTAGTCGTCGTCTCTCTCTATAGCTAGTTTTGCCAGCTTATTTCGTTGTGCTGCTACTGTTGACCCTAACTGCGTTGCTAGTGCTAGACTCACTCCTGGTGTTGCCGTGAGTGAGAATACTGTGGTCATTGTTCTTGCATGCACGTATGCTCTAGTTGGCATCGCTATCAGTACTTTTGGATTCATGCTATCTACTATATCTCAATTTCAAACGGCTGTCTCCAGCTGTTCTACCTCTTACCGAGTCGACTACTTCTTGTGCTTCTGCGAAGCTAGTTTTACCCTGTTTTGGTTGGAAGAATTGTTCCATTTGAGTCGGTGCTGTTGGGACCTTAGTGCTAAATTGTGCGTCTGCCTCGTTTATTGGGGCTGTCATGCTTGTGTTTCCCCAGTTTACCTGTGTTTGTGGCAGTTGGAAGTTTCCACCTAGTTTTGGCTGTTTTTGCACATTTTTGAAGAATGCGTCCATCAGTTTCTTTTTTTCTGTCGCTGCTTTTTTAGAAGCTGCTGAGCTGCTCTTTTTACTTGGGTCTTTGCTGGTTTTTGTGTCTTTACCGTATTCATAGACATTGATTCCGTACTCGTCGAGGATTTTGGCTGCAACACCCTTGCTTCCACTCGTTAGGACCTTTTCGTCCCAGAGTTTGTCAATGAAAGCAGTTACTTTATCAGTATCGCCTGCTTCAGCTAGCTTCTTGATGCTGTTGTATGCCCACTCTGCTCGTTCATCGACGTTTGCTCCTGCTCCTGAGACGTATGTTTTTAGCTCCATGTTTGATATTTTTTCGGGATATTTACTGTCTATCTCTGCCATTATTTGTTCTGCGAAGGCTTTTTCTTCTTCGAGGTCAGCAATTTTCTGCTCTACATTCTCGTACTGGCCATACTTATATTTGGTCATTTGGTCATCGTAGCCGTCTAGGGTTGATTTTGCTTCTTTGTATACTACTTCCAACTCTTTGTCGTTATCTGGGATTACTACTCCCTGTGGAGCTGAGTCTTTACCTCCTGGGGTTATGTTAAACATCTTTTGGAACCAGTTTCGCTCGTCAGTTTCGTTGTTGGGAATATCTGTGTCCTTCTCACCATTCAGAGCTGTTTGTGGGGCGACTGGAATGTTTTCTGCTGCATTAGCTTGGCCGATGAGTGGTGTCTCTGCTGCTTGTTGTTTTTTGACCGATGTGTTTCCTGATGGGTATGTTTCTCTTACAAACCTTCTCATAATACTTACGTCATTTGGTGATATTTCCTCGCCTTCGCTGGTTTTTTTCATGAAGTCAATGAATTGTACTGGTAGTTTGGCGTATCCTGCAAAGTATCCTTCTGCGAGGTTTTGAATCTGTAGAGGGCTTACGTTTAGTAGTTTACCTGCTGCTTTGTATGCTGCTGGCGTGTATTTGAACGACTGGTCTCCTGGAGCTTTATCCTTGAGGTAGTATGGCACAATTTCTTTAGCTTCATCTTTGTCGCTGTTGTATTTGAAGAATGATTTGTTTATTAGGTTCTCTGCTAGTGGTTTTCCAGCTTGTGGCATCAGTTTTCCGATGGTGTGTACACCGACCTCTTTTAGGGTGCTTCCACCTTCAACAACTGGGAGTGTGTTGGATATTAAGCTGGTTGCTAGTCTTTGGAATGTTTCCGTGTCGTTTCCTGCCATGTATGACAAGAAGTTGTCTAGTGGGTTCATAAACGGCTGCATTGAGTTTGCTTTGGGGAATGTGATGTAATCCACTGTTCCCTTCTCATTTCTGCCTTTTACGAGCACTATGTTGGTATCTTTCACCCACTGGTCAATTTCGTTGTATTCTTCCTGGAAGTTTGTTAGGTTGTACATCGTAGCTGCTGCCTGTGGTGCTAGGGCGTAGATTCCCATTTTAGCCATGGTTACTGCTGGTTTGGTTTTGATTTGTCTGACGAGCTTGTCAAATCCCTGAATACCGACGTTTAAGAATGGCACAATACTGTTGGCTACCTGCATTTTGTTTCCCATACGTGAGAAGTCTAGGGTGGCGTCTCTTGACTCAAACATGGCTAATCGTTCGTTTCCTGTGGCTTTATATGCTCTATCAAACAGGCCTACACGTGTTGGTTGTTCTGAGTATCTACCCATGAAGTTTAGTAGGTCTCCCATGTATCCGAATATCGATTTTCTTTTGGTTTTGTTTTGGCTGAAGAAGTTTTCAATGCTTTGTCGGCCACTCATGCTCGTTAGGTCTTGGCTTGCACCTGATTTCATCCACCTATCCACGACCTCATCGCTTCCTGTGATGTCTTTACGCATTATGTGTCCTAAGCCTCTGAAGTAGTCTAAGAATGGCTTGTATCCGTAGTTGCTGAACAATGCTGCTTCGAACTGGTCACGGCCTATGTTTGGTAGCATAAACTCTGGATTTTGGCCTGTTGCTCCTGAGCGGAGTATTTTTGCTGGCCACTGTAGTACTTTGAGTACCACGTTCATACTCTCCTCGTTCAATCCTTTGGCTGCTTCAGCGATGTCTTTTCCGACTTCTACGTGCTGTTTTGCTCCATCTACCCATACTGGGATTGTTCCTGGACCAGCTTCACTAGCTTGTCTGAAGCCTATTTCTGGCATGATTTCTTTTAGACCAATGACTGATTGGGCTACCTTGTTTTTCTCTACGGCTGCTGTGTATTTGTATGTGTTGGCGATTATCGATTCGATTGGACTGTAGATATCTCGCTCTGAGCCCTCAATGCGTTTGTCTACTGGCTTGCTGCCTTGCACCACTTTTTTCGTTGGTATTCCCAGGTAGTCTTCGAGTACTTCGTCATCCATGACACGCTCGAATGGTACATAGTCTGGGTTAGCCGCCCTGATTCTTTCAGCAACATCTCTTTTCATGAATCCTGCATCGACGAGTTCGTCAAATAGCTTGTTCTGGTGGTCATAGAGTTGTGTTGCGACTGCTTGTAGCTTTTCTGGTCCGTATTTTGCCTCAAAAGCGGCTATTGTTGCTTGGGCTTTCACTGGGTCAGAGCCTTTGATATCACGGCCAACTGTGCCGAATCCTGCGTCTCTACGTGCTTTTAGGTATGCATCCATGTCAATCTTATCGATTCCTTGCTCATCAAGTTGTTTAAGTACTGGCTCTACTCCCTCTTTGAACTTTGCTTCTGCAATACCACCAACTCCCAAGAATCGTCTGATTTGGTATTTTGGATTGTTTTCTGGTCTGAGTGAGGCGTTTTGGTCTTTTAGGCTTCCTTCGACTGCTTTTGCTGCTTTTTCAATTGGGTGGAATCTGTCTACCCATTGGGTATAAAACTTGTCAGCTGCTTCTCTCCAACTTACTTCTGGTTTGTTTGGAATCTTGCTGATTTGCTCTCTAGCTGTCTGAATTATGGCTTCTGGAGCTTCCTGGACAGGTGTTGATTGTGTTTCTTTCATTCCAGTAACACCACCAAACTCGTTTTTTTCTGGAGTCAAGTCTGTTATTGCGGTTATTTTACTTTCAGATTTTGGAATTGATGTACCACCTAGTGCTGTAGTATCGCCTGTTTTTGGGGCATCTACTTCAACTAGTGCTACCTTGCTGTCTTGGAAGTGGTTTGCTCTAGCGTAGTTCAGTGCTTCCTCTTTGGTGTTGAAATAGTTTAGATTTCCTTCTTTTGGACCCTGAGCGATGTTGTATGCAGCTTTTGCGTCTCCATCTAGTCCGTTGGCTTTAACTGAATCAACTGCGTCTCCTGCCACTACTCTGTAGTATTTTTGAGGTGCTTCTGTCGGTGTTTTTGTCTCTAGTTTGAAGTCTTCTGCGTTTTTACCGAGTGCTTGGAGACCTTCTTCAATGATGTTTTTTCCTGCTTTACTCTGCAACGCTCCAGCTGCAAAGAATCCTGCCATGCCTTTTTCGGCGTTGTATCTCACTTCTCCTGTTGGTTTGCCGTTTTCGTCGTACACAGGCTCTATACCACCTGCGAATCCGTAGGCTGCTTGTGCTGGTTGGTTGAGTCTGCTTCTAGCTTTTTGTTCCATTCCAGTGCCATCTGGACGTTCAACTAGTTCACCTACTCCTGGAAGCTTGCCACCTGCACTGATTCCCATTTCTGTGAACCTGAAATCGTTTACTTGTTTTCTCATTGGGGCTGAGAGTTCTGCGAGATTTGTATTTGGGTCTCTGGCCAGCATTTCGACACGGCTCATTTGTGGTTCTGCACCTTTGACTGAGAATCTACCTTGTGCGTCACGAATGATGTCTTCTGCTGAGCGTGGTCCTTTTGTTTTAGTTGGTAGCTCAGGAGTCTCTCCTGTGGTTTTTCTGAGTAAGTTTATGTTTTCAAGGAACTCAACTGCTGGTTTGAAGTCGATTTTGTCTAATCCTTTGGTTGCTACTTCGCTAGCACCCTTTACTACCGACTCAGAGCCTTTGAAAAAGCCTTGTCCTACGTTTTCTGCTATTGCACCCCACAATCCTTTTTCAGCGAGGTATTTTGCTTGTTCTTGTAGCGATGCGTCTTCTGGTAATTCGTCGAGGGACATCATAATGTCTTCAATACTTCCACGGACTGCATTCTTGGATAGGAAGTTTTGTATTTTACCGAGTGCTTGTTGGGCTGCTGGGCTTCCAGATGCTCTGAGGAACCATTTTGGGCTTATCGCCTCTGTTGCTGAGAATAGTTTCTTATTTACTGGGTTTTTGACGAATCCGAGCATTTCTCCACCTGCTGTTGCTGGGTCGAACTCCATTCCAAAGAAGTTTTGTTTTCTCTCCTCAACGTCAGGTGCTAGTGTTTTCACTCCTGTTTGTCCACGCAGTAGTCCTGCTGATATTCTAGCGACTGGGTCTAGTTTGCCTCCTTGTGGTGTCTGTGTGGCTATGTTAGCTGCTGTGAAGAATGGTGTTGATGCTGCGATTGGCTTGGCTACGTTGTAAACGAGTCCTGCTCCCTGTCTTACTAGGTTTGTTGCTGTTGGCTTTTCGGCTAGGTTCATGACGTTCATGGCTGCCCCACTCACACCAGAGCCTATTGCTTCTGCTGTGTTTCCGACCATGTTCATTACTGGTTGGACTCTTTTACCGCCGAAGTTGCTGTTTCTGAAGAAGTTTCCAAAGTCGTTGGCTACATTTTTTGATGTGTCTTTGATGGCGTCGGTTATCTTAATTCCCTGAGTTGCTGCTGGTTTACTGGGTTTGAATCCCATGTTGATAAGCTTGTTTCTACCCGCATTTCTCTCGTCGGCAGTTACTTCGTTGAAATCTCTTGCTTTTTGGGGGATTGAGCGTACAAAACTTTGAGCCTGTTGAGCCCTTTGACGAGCTGCTTCTGCTGCCCTTCTTCGTGCTTCTTCAGCTTTTTGTCTTGCTAGTTCTTTTGCGTTGTCGAATAGACCGAGTACGCTTTTTAAGTAATCTTTTGCCATAATCCTATTGTAAGCCGTTTAGACTACGACCACAATATTAGGCTGTGATTGCACTAAATAGTGGGTCTCTAGTGGCCGACATTCCTCTTGGTGTAACTCCTGCTCCTACTGGGTTGGCCGATGCTACCGACATACTTGGTCCAGCACTTTGAATCTGTCTTAGTTGCTGTTGGTAGTCTGCTGGAGTGATTTCTCCTGCCTGCAGTGCTGCGTCTAGAGAATCTTTATCCTTGTAGGACATGTTGGCTTTTTGATAGACACCTACTCCTGGTTGGTCAACTGTTGGGTTGGTTTCCATTGGAGTGTATCCCATTGCGGTGAGCATTTCGTTTGTTTTGCCTCGTTTTTCTTCTAGACCGCTATTCAACATTCCATTTTCATCAAGCATGTCTGCGACGAAGTTGTCGAGTTTTGCCGTTTGTTCTGCTTGGAATTGCTGTGCTTGGACCTTAAGTCCTGTTGCCCATTGAGTAATTGCCTGGCTATCTGATGCAAGTTGTGATTCTGCTTGTGCGTAAGCTTCTTCTCTTTCAGCTGCACTTAGTGTCATGTTGTTATCAATGTTTTGAATCTGTTGCTTGTAGTCTAGAGCTGCTTTGTCCAGTTTTTGAGTGGATTCTGTTTCGATACTAATGTTAGTCTGACGAATGTTGTCTTTGAACTTACTTACTGCATTACCAATCATAGCCAATGAGTCTGCTTCATTGGTTCGGACTGTACTGAGGTCTTTTCCTAGTAAGTTACTGAGTCTCAGCTGTGCCTCTTGGCTTCTTGAGCTTGAACTCATACCACCACCACGCATGATTTTTTCTTGCTGTGTTTGAAGGTCTCTGTAGGTTGATAGGATTTCTTGTTTAGCTTTGTCGTAGTCTTTGGCTGTTTTTTCCTCCTGCATTTGGTAGTCAGTTAGACCTTGTGTCTCCTGAGTTGCTACCCTACCAAGTAAATCTTGTTTGTTTGAGCCAATGGTATCTACGAGCCAGTCGTATGACTCTTTAGCCATTCCTTTTGCACCCTCTGCAATTTTAGCCATAGCATTGTATTTGCCCATTGCTGCTTGTCTGCGAGCTTCTGCAGCACGTTCAGCTGCACCTTGTTGGTCTCCTTGACCCTGATTGATGGTGGCCATCATTTGCTCATATTCTGTTCGTTGTGATGGGTTAAGGTCGCCTTTATCTGCGATAGCTTTGAGTTCGTTGTATCGTGCGTTGTCAGTACCACCACCACCTCCGCCTCCACCGTTGTCTGGTCTTGGGGTTGTCTGGGTATTTACTCTTTGATAAGTGTTGGATGAACCGATTTGGTTTCCTGATTGGTCGTAGATTCCACCTGGAGCCTGTGAGGAGTTTGGAGCCTCTGATGCCATGCCTTGTGGAGCTAATTGTTTGCCAGTATTTACAGTTGGTCCTCCTGCGATGGCCTCGGAAATACCGAAGTCTGGAAGTCCTACTTTCTTAAAAGGCGTCGATACTCTGTCTACAGTATCTCCTACTCCCTGTCTGATAGCGTCCCACAATATTGACATAATCTTTCTCCTTATGGTAACATCTCGACCATGAGACGATACTTTTCTATTTTATACAAGACCGCCATTGTTCTTTTTGGACTGGCAGCTTTGCCTATTTTAATCATTTTAGCTGTTAACTTTTTAGAGTTGCTATCAATGATTTATGCTGGAGATAACAGTGAGTATGTAGGTTTTGCCGTTGGCTTCTACATAATTTCAGGACTATCTCTCTTAATTGCTTTGGGGGTACAGTTGATACGAAAATTGTTCTAATTCTCAGTATAACAGATGTTTTGTTTGGAAGTAAATACTACTTATTCTTCGGCTTGTCGTGATTTGTGTCAGCTGCTGTTGCGGCTGCAATTTCTTTGTCTGCCTTAGCTTGCTTCTGCTCTGGAGTTAGCTCAACTTTTTCTTTTGCTACGTCTTCAGCTACGAAGCTGGTTCCATAACTAGGATGTGCTTTGAGTATTTTAATCAATTTTTGTTCTTCTCCGAAGGTCATTCTGAGACTTTTTGTGTCGAATTCGTTTTTCTTGAAATAGATTGAGAGTCCAGTTGGGTAGAGCCCTAAAAGACCTTTTGTAACTTTTTGGCCACCGTCAATGACGAATGACTTTGGGTCTACTGTTACGATTAGTTCTTTGTATTTTGTGGATAAGAATTTCATTTGGTTGCTCCTTTATTTGCTATATAGATTCAGTTTACTACTTTTTGCTTGGCTTGTCATCAGCTTTGCTTTTATCCGCCGTTTTTGGGGCTTCTGGCTTCTTCTTGGCTTTTGATTTGCTGACTTTGTTGTCTACTCCAGATGTCTTTTCTTCGGTTTTGCTTTTATCCGCTACTTTAGTGACAGCGTCTCGTTGCATATCGCTAGCAACTACAGCTCCTGGTTTTTGTGCTTCGTACACTCCTAATCGAATTGCCTTAGCTTTTCGTGGGTGAATTGTTTTTGACATTTTGTCTCCTTCTGCTTTATATGCTTTGGGTGGGAGGAGAGTTTTTAGGCTCTCCTCCCCTAGTTTCTTAGGCTAGCTACTCAGTTTATGAGTAACTTGTGACACCGTACAATACGGAACCTTTTTTCTCTTGGTTGAATCTGAGTCCACCTTCTGTGAGGTACTCGTCTTCTTGACCATCAGCGTCATTAGCTTGAATGTTTGTCTTCAATCTAGTGTCTCTGTTTGCGAGATGGACATACTCTGGTTGAGTTGGGTCAATCAGGTATGCGTATCCTGCGTAGGTCGTAACTTCTGAGAAGAGGTTACTATTTACGATGTTGACCATTCCGAAAGCGGTTAACCATTGACTTACTGCAATACCAAAGGTTTTGCTCGATGGGGTTACCTGGAGTTTACCAGATGCCCAGTAGCTGATTGCGTCAGTGATTAAAGGTGCTGAGAAGAGCCATTTCTTTCGACCACCGTATCGGAAACCTACTCGCAAGAATTCGTTGAACTCTAGCTGGGTAGCTGCTCCTGATGCGTCTTTACCGTTGGTATAAATCCAGTAGTCTGTACCACCTGTGGCTCTACGTGGGTGTGAGTCGTTAGAGGTATCCTCTTTTGGTTCTCCCCACCAGAATGCACGTTCCATTTCTTTTTGGTGTTCAATCATCTGGGTTTTACGTTGATGTTTGAGGTCTGGTCCACCGTATAACTCTGAGTTCTTTGCGGTGTCAGTGATACCAAATGGTGTACGGAAGATTTGAGCGTAGTTGGTTCTCACGGTCTGGTCTTGTACTTTGATATCTCGCTTTGTAGCACCTTCTACGTTGGCGTTACCGACAACCAACAGCACATCGTCGTCAGTCATGGCACCAGCTGCTGTGCTACCCCATCCACGTCGAACGGTTAAGTTGTTTGTGGACACGGCTGTTATTAACATCTGTTCACTTGAACCGACATTTTTAACAACGTCACCTGCTCTGAACTTTGTGCCTGTATCAACTGCGATTGTGGTGTCACCTGCGGTGTAACCTGTGCCGTAGTTAATTGCGTCGTATTTGGTGAGAGATTCCTCATCCATCCATTTGAACTCACTATTGATAATAGTGCGTTTCTTCATTTTTTTGGTTAATTGGGTTAGTGGGGCTGAGTCAGGTTCGAGAACGTCGATTTTCTTCGACATATCTACTACTCTACGTCCTGAGACTACATTGCCTGTTGAGCGAACTGCGGTTATCATAACACTCCTTTTTGCTCCTTCTGAGCTGTATAATTTCTAGAATTTGCTTAGGGAATGCGTGATTACTTGGTTAACTATTCATGATAAAGCACTTTGTTATTGCTTGTCAATACTAGTTATATTTCCGTGCGTCTGCTGCTTGTGCCTCTAAAATACCCTCTAAAATGTCATCTTCAGGGCTTCTGCTTGGTGAGTTGGCTGGGTTAGATGGGGCATTTTCTGAGTTGGTTGCTGTACTTAAGTTTTTAGCCGTTTGAGTTTGATTGTACGCTTTACTTGCTTCTTCTACTAATGATTTCACACCACCGATGTAGTCTTTCATTGCGTGGTCGAGGTCTAACACTCCTGGTGCTTTTTCCACCAGTCTTCCTTCTTGTTTCATTTGAAGAATGTGGGTTGCGAAGCCAGTTCTGAATTGTTTGTCTGACTTTAATCGTGGGACCTTTGTTTCGATGGCATGCATTTCATTTAAGCCTTTAATCTGCCTGTCCATTTCCTGTGGGGTGATTTGGTCTGCCTTTGGCTGATTTTGTTGCTGTTCAAACTTTGCTGCTGCTGCTGCGGTTGCCTCTGTTTGGGCTTTCCACATTGCTGCAGGGTTTTCAAACGTGGTCGGGTCGTATTTTGCAAACTCCTCATTGAGTAATTCTTGGAATGATTTTGTTGGTTCTGGAGCTGGCTGATTGTGTGCAATTTCGGCTCTTACTCTGCTAAACTCGGACTGTCTTACACGGTATGCTTCTTCTAGAGCTGATACGTTTTCTCCGTAGTTAGCTGGGTCTCCGCCTAATTGAACGAATGCATTCTTTAAGTCTTGTGTTGTTTTGAATTTGTCAGCGTATAACTTTAGTTCTGTTTGAGGTTTCTCAGTCTTTTGCTGTTCTTCAGTTTTTGGTTGTGGTGGTTGTTCTTCAACTCTCACACCTTCTAGACCGTCCTCATCAACTGGATTTTCAGTTGGGGTGTCGTCTACAATTTCGTCTCCTGGGGCTGGTTGAATGATTGGGGTGTCGTCTACTGGTGCTTCTGGTTGGTCAAACTCAAAAAGGTCGTCTGCTCCTGTTTGATGACCTTGTTCGTCGAAGTTGTTTTCTACTCCGCTTACTGGTGCTGGTGTGCCTTCTGCTTCTGGGGTAACTGATTGCGTTATTGACATAGGTGTCCTTTCAAGGGCTATGATTACTTTTTGTGCTGAATCTTAGTGTAAACTGTTTTATTTCGATTGTAAAGTTATTGTAAACTGTTTATGCACCGAGGTGGAAGTCTTCTGGGGTTTTGTTGATTGCTTCGCCGTCTAAGTACAGAACGCCCTCATTCAATTCGTACCTCGTTAGCAGGTGTGCTTCTAGTACTCCTCCGTGTTTTACTGGACAGCTTAGGCACCTGATTGTTGCCTTTTTTGGGTCATCAAGGACGTAGTAATGGGAGCCTTTGTTGAGATTGTAGTACGGTTTTTCGTACTCTTGGTAGTCACCTTTGTGGAGACCTTTTTCGTGCAACCACTTAATGCGATTCCAAAACTTGTCGCCAGTTAGTGGTTCTGGTGTAGCACCGAATTCTCCTGGTTGGTCACCTTGTTTATTTGTCGGTACTCGCTTCAGCTCGTCTTCGCTGTTGTTCTTCATATTTTGCTCCTGTTGATTCTGTGGTATCTAAAAATGCTTCTAGTTTGCGGTATGCTCTGTTTTCCTGCACTAGGTATACATACTTGAGAAATGCTCCCCAGAACTTTATTAGGTTGAGGCCGTTTAGTGAGCCTATTTCCATTTGGAGGTATTCTTGCTGTCCTTTGCGTTGCTGTTCAATCCAGTCTTCCAAAAGCTTTGCTGTTCTAGTTTTACGGAATGATTTTACTGCTTTTCCGTCCTCTATCAATTTTGCAATGTCACTATCCGAATGTTTGCGGCGTTGGGTTATCTGCTGGTAAAGGCTGCGTGTTTTGTTCAACATTTTGTTGTCCTCCTGCTCCTCCTGCTAAAGCTTCAAGCTGTTCTTGAGCCATGATGCTTCCGTCAGGATTTAAGTTTGCTACTGGTGTGCGTGGTTGGCCTGTTGTCGGGTCTACTGAACCTGGTTGGGTTTGAGCCCTGACTACCAATTCTTCTGCGTTCGGAACTCTGAGTGCGTCTAATATTCCCTTCGCTATTGCATCATACGACTCTGGGCGGAGGTTTGCAAATATTGGGTTAGCTGGGTCGCCTGCCATATCTGCTACAGCTTTCCATCTTGCCCAGTCTTTATCGTAGTTCTGTGACTCTGTTGAACCTGCTGTGACTCTGAATCTGATTGGACCTTGCAACCTTCTGATGCTCTCTGGTTTGATTATCATCTTTCCTTGTCGTGTTTTAACAGGAGTATCGGAGTCGTAGTATCTTATGTTTCGCTGAATGTATTGTGTGCCGATGGCCGTGAGTCCTAGGTTTTCAAACAGGTTTAGCTTCAGCTGGAATCTGTTGTTGGCTGCTGCTTGTAGCTTCTCAACTCCTCCGAGGGTTGGGTTCATTCCTGGTTCTGCAGCTCCTGTTGCGTAGTCGGTGACACCTGATGTTCCCTGAATGACGCTTTCCCACTCTGTATACTCACGATACGCTGACGCTGCTACTGGCTTGCTATCCAGTTGTTTGATTGCATTAGCTGGAGCGTTTGGCTTCATTTCAATGATTGCTCCTGGCTCTGGGATAAAGCTTACTCCTTCCACGAGTGCTGTTGGGTCTACCTGCCACATTCGCATTAGGTCGTAGAATACATCGTCGTTACGCATGTTGAACTGGTCTGACATGCCGTCTTCAAGCTTCTTGATTGGGTCTGGTTCTCCCCATGCGAACAGTTGGTGAGGGATTGAGATGTCCTTCATTAGGCCGTAACCGAGTTTTCCGTCGCCATTGGGGTTGATTCCTTCTCTGATGGTTAGTTTCTCGTTGATTACCATTACCAGTTTGTCTTTTTCTACCATTGTGCTAACTTTGAACTGGTGTTGGGTGTCGTCCTTGTTGGTGAAGTCTTCTGCATCAAAGATGTCGGCCAATGCTGCCTCGTAGTCTACTGACTCTCCTGAGACTTCCACTTGGTCTTTTGCTTCTTCTAACTTCCTGAGCTTTTCGATGTTTGAGAACTCATTTGGTTCTGCGTTTACCATCTGCATGATTTGGTCCATCGTCATGTGTTCTTCGTCGATAATCCATCCGAGGTCTGATACACGTTTCTTCTTTGGGTCTGGGAGCACTTGGAAGATGCTTCTGTGTTGGAAGTTTGGTGCGTCGAACACGGTTTTCTCTGTGTCTACGAGCATCCATTTAGCTTCTAGTCCGAACTCTTTTGTTGCTTGCATGACCATTTCTTGGTCGTCAGTTGGTGCAATGCCTAGTTCTGGTGAGTATGGTTGCCATTGTTGAACTCTCTCCACCTGTTTTATCCATGGTGTTCTGAACCATGCGTTTCCTGTGATAAACTCCTCTTTTAAGGCTCCTACAAGTCTGGATTGGAATGGGTCGTCTACTAGGTATGGGTGGTCAATTTGGTAGCGTACAAGGTTCTCAAAGGCGAACTCGTCGTGTCTATCATTCTCTGCTTCTGTGTCTAGTGAAAAGCTGAACATTTTACCGAACATGCGTGGGAGGATTGTTTCCACAATTTGGTATGTCATTGGAAGCATGATTTGTGAGTAGAATGGATATGCGTCTGCTTTTTCTTCTACGGCTTTGTCTATTGTTCTGATGAAGTAGTGTTCGTAGTTTTCAAGAAAGTTATCAAAGAATGGAGCACACCAGTCCCGTGATATCTTGGCTCTTTTTCTTAGTATTGAGGCTGAGTTGTCTTTAGCTTCCATGGTTATCTCCTTTTTGCACCCCTCATTTGCCTAAGTCTCTGCCCTGGATTCGATGCTCTGCTGCTTTGGGATGCTGGTGGGGCATATGGGTATTGCTTTAGTATAAAGTATGCACCACAGACGCTGATAACACAATCATCATAGGCTCCTTTTTCGGCTTCCATTGAGCCGTTTTTGGTGCGAATGAATGTCATCATTTCGGTAATAATATCTTCATCATACAGCATTAGGCCCTCCTGAATCAATTTCTGCATGTGGCCTATCATTTGTGCTTTGCTTTGTGTGGTGGTTCTCCATCCTGGGACGTCTGTTGTTTTCTTGCTGACCTTGTCTAGTCGTTGTCTGAAGTATATGTGTGGGTAGTTGTCTTCGATGCATTGGTCCATTGTGCTTTGACCCATGTTGTTGATTTCGACTGCAATCATACATTTGTTGTAGTAGTAGCCTAGTTTCTGAATCTCTTTACCGAATGTTCTTGCGTTGATGACTTGCTTGTATTTTGCCACTACATTGGCCGTCTGTTTGTCCAAAACAGTCGCCACACACCTGTCGTGGTTCTCTCCTACGTCTCCGAAGATTAGGTACTGGCCGTCCTTCTTTGGTTCCTCAAATATCTTAATTGGGGCCATTTTGCTTGGATTGTCTACGAATGTGATGGTTGGTGTTAGTCCTACAAGTTCTCCTATTCTGAGTGGTTCTTTTTTCTGTGCGAGCATTCCGCTTAGTGATTTTGTGTTGAATACTGGGCTGCCTGAGAATAGGAACGCTTCCTGCCATGTGTTTGGGAACTCCTGTTTAAACATGTCTTCTGGGCTTCTACCGTCTTCTGATTTTAGTGAGGCTACCATTGAGCGTCTCCACCTTAGTTTTGCGTCAGTTGCTAGGTTTGGATACATTCTTTTGATGTTGATTTCTTCTTCGTCGTAGTCGGTTATTGGGTCTCCTGGTAGTTCGTATTCTGCGTGTTTGAGCCATAGACCGAAGTATGGTTTGAACTTCGATTTGCCATTCACTGCACGTACGTATTCGTCGTAGTGGTAGTTTCCTACGCCGTTGGCTGTAGTTTCTCCTACTATCCATGTATCAATGTCTAATTCTGGGAGTGGTACTGCACGGATGATACCTGTGGCGATGCGTCCTGCGTCCTTCCATCGCGATGTTTCTGATAGGTGGGCGTAGTGTATGCGGTCTCCACGTCCGAAGGTTGCTGCTCCTGCTGTACCGATGTAGAACATTGAGTCGGGCTGTGGGTCGTATGCTGAGTTTATCTTTGCTCCTAACCTATTTGTGGATAACTTTAGAAATGTTCTAAGTACTGGGTGTAAGTTTTTTGGGTTTAACCAGAAGTCTACCTTGTTGAATAGTCTGGCTGTTGCTTCTGATTCATATGAGAGTGACACTGACCAGCTTCCTGGGACCAGTAAGAACTTTACTGTGAGTATCGCTAGAATCATTGTGGAAAACCCTATTTGCCCTGCCTTGAGGATGTCGTCACGCTTGCTTCTGCCGTAGTAAAACTCGTTTTGCAGGTCGTTGAATATGAATGGGACTCTGTCTCCGTTCTTATCAGCCACCCAGAAAAATGCCTCAATGATTTGCTTTGGGTCTTCAACTGCCAATCTCATCAGGTCTGCTGGTGTTTGTGGTCCTTCTACCATGTCTGTGCGTGGTCCTCTGCTTCTAATTCGCCTAGTTCTTGCAATGTTTGGTCTACGGCCTCCAATTCCTGTGCGTGGACGATGTCGTGGTTCTCAGTGTCTTCTCCGTAAACTTTTTCTCGCTCCATCCCTAGGTGTACTCCGCTCATAACTTCCTGTGGACTGTACATGTCCCAGTCTATTTCTCCGTTACCGTGGCCGTTGATGTGTTTTGCACACAGCCACAGCGTCATTCCTGATGGGTGGTTGTACGATTTAGTTATTCCGTTTTTTCTGTGGACTGTTTTACATCCTGCACAATCTAAGCCTTTATTGCACCAAAAGACTGGCTTCTCGTCTATCATTTTGAGGTTCCAGAATGGCCATTCGTTTTCTATGAAGGTGTGTTCTGTTTTACAGGCTGTACAGTAGTGGGTTATTTCTTTGGGGTTCGTCATATACTTACCCATTTTAGCGTGTTTATACACTTAAATAAAGATTAGAAGTGTAAACATTACTGCTAGGTAGAGCCCTGCAGCCATAATGATGTAGAATCTTTTGCGTTGGTTGTATTCGTATTCGTTCATAGTTTCCTTTGCGAGCAGTCAAGGTTACGCTCCCTGCAGAGACGGTTTTGGAGACCATCTTGTGCCTAGCACCCTGCCCTAGTTATGAGCCTCTACTTGTGTTCCATGGGTCGGGTTCGAACCGACGTTGTCTCGTGTATGAAACGAGTGCATTTCCTCTCTGCCACCCTGGGTCGTGGTCCCTGCATTTTTGCGGGGACCGTTTCATTGTACTATGCTCTTTTTAAGACTGGCATACCAGTACGTGCTGTTTCCATGACAACCATGTTATCTGGCTTTTCACAGCGTCCTTCTCGCTCATCTCTTGCGAAAAAGTAGATTGTTTGTACACGTCCGTTTCGGAGTGTTACGTCTTTGGTATGAAGATACCAATCCTGTCCTTTTGTGTCTGTGTAGACGAAGTCTGCTGGTCCCATTGGGTTCCTTTCGATGCTTTATATACTTATATAAGAGTACACGTCTAGAATATGCCTTGTCAATAGGTAAGTTTATTCAGGAAGGCTGTTATCATTTCCAGTAGGAGTTGCAATAGCGTCCCTAGTAGGAGTATTTCCTGGGAGCGTTTGAGTTTGGTTGTCCAGTCCCCTCTCTTTACGAGCTTGGGAGAATGCCTGTGCGATATTCCCCAGGTTGAACTGTTGGTTGATTTGATTTTGCGGTACATTCTGCTTCTGTTCCACTAGTCCGAATCGCTCCATGAAGTCTGTTGTTTCGTTGTATGAGCCTTCCATTGCTTTTTTGGCTAACACTTTGAACCAGTCTTTAACAGTAATACCTTCTTGCTCAAGGAATCCTATGCCGTAGTTTTTAAGTTTTTTTAAGTTTTCGCTACCTATGGCACCAGCACTGTGATACTTCTTCGTTTTGTAGGCTTTGAGGGCTGATTTGGTGGCATTTCCGTAGGTATCTGATTGTGGGTCTAGGAAGTATCCGCACCATTTCTTAAACTTTGCTCCGCCTGCTTCTATAAGCTTCTGTTGTTGCTCGAAAACGGTTAGTTCTTTGGATTCATTGGACATAGGTATCCTTCTTGGAGGGCTATGGTTTACTATTGTGATTAGTTTACCACGAGTGAAATGAGCCACGCTATAGCTATAAGTGTTCCTGTCGTTACTAGGGTCGCTAGCATGGTGAAAATGGCGATTTTAACGAGTGGAGGCTTTTGTTCTTCGTTGTACTTGTGAACGTCGTTACTTACACTAAATGTTGCTGTTAGTATCTGTTTGTATTTTGGAATGACTTCCCCTTTTGAGTTAAGTGCTGATACCTCGTATTGTGGGAGAACTATCTTTTGCATGTTAGTCATCGTGGACCTCTTTGATTTTTTTACCTTTTGTTAGTTTGCATATGGCGGTTATGCGTGATGGGTTCTTTAGGTCGAATAGTACGAACACATCTGGGTACTCTCTTATTCCGTAGATTTTGCCCCATTTGTTTCGGAACTTCCATCTACCCTGTCTGTCTGTACCTACTTGGTATGGACCGTCTTTGAATCGTCGTTCGATGTATCTACCTAGTTTGCGTCCTGTTCTGCTTTTGTGTGTGAGTGTTTGTGCTGACATTATACTTTTATGCTCGTTTTTTTCATTCCAAATTTGTGTGTTAATGCTCTCATGTAAATAGTTCCGTTTATCCTCACTGAGTAGTAGTATTTCAATCCAGACCAGTTCCACGCTATACATAGTGGGAGCCACGGAAAGTCTAAGAATCCTTCGTTAAATATGAATGATGGTCCCCTGTTCCACTTAAACTTGGTATATTTCATTCAACTACTCCGATGATTTCGTCATAGTTTAGGAAGTAGTACTTCTTGTCTCCGACTTTAACGTCGTTTGTTTGCCACTTCTTATATATCACGACGTCGCCTGATTTGAGTTTGAGTTGGTCTTTTTTGACTGCTCCGCCGATTGTTATCACTTCACCCCACTGAGGGACTTCTTTTTCTTTGTTTGGTTGGTAGATACCTGCAACTGTTTCTTGAATCTCTTGTGGCTTAACAATGACAAATCCTGGTGCTACTTTGATTTGTTCGATTTTATATGTGTTTGGCATTTTAGATTTCCAGTCTGTCGATGATTGTGCAAATTCTTGCTTCGATTGATAACAGTTGTTCAGAAAAACTGTCCATTTTGTTTGAAATCAAACTTTGAGATGGTTGTGGGTTTTCCCCACGTAAGGCCTCTGTTGCACCAGTTGGTGACATAACTGGGTCTAATCGTTCTGATAGTCTGCTTACGCTAACTTCAATACGCTCAATCAATGTAGTTACTCTATCAAGTTTTTCTGGTACGGGTCTTACCTCTAAATCATTGGCTCTTTTGGGTTGGTCTAAATCTGCTGGTCTTGACATTATTTTGTCTCCTTTTTACTTTCTACTATTTTTTTTAATTCCTCGATTTTTGCGACTGTTAGGTCGGTTCCCCACATCATTCCCACTAGTAGGTTGAATAGTGTGGTTGCCGTGTTCTTCCAAACCTCTGTTTGTTGGTCCTGCTCCATTACATCCACATGTTTTGTTTCTGGCATCAACAACTGCCACATGTCGATTAGGATTTGTTGTTTGGTCATGGTTTCCTCCTAGAATTACTATTATTTCTCCTGATTCTTCGTACATTACTGCCCTGAGTTCCTTGCCAGATTTAACGGCTTCTAGGCAGTCTTTACACACTTCATCCTGTTCTGCACCCTCTGGCCAGGTAAGTTTGTGTCTACATCCAACGCTTGAACATCTTCCGTTTTTTTCGACGATATCCATTATTGCAATGAGTTTGCTATTTAGGTGCATATCCATAGTTGAGCTTGTCCTCTACTTTTAGTCTCTTACCCTTCCAGGCTCTGTTCATCCACTTGAGAAAACTGTCTAGAGTCTTCTTATCCTTCTTGATATAGCAAATTGTCATGTGGGGTTTATACCCTGCGAATGTGTTAATGTGTGGGAGAAACTGGAGTCTGTCGTTTGCTTCCTGGAGTTTGTCGGTTACTTTGATGTGGGCTACGACGCAGTAGTATGGTTCGTCATCATACTGACTATCAAAGTAATCTATGTGGTCGATTTCCACTGTCTTCATTTCCCAGTCTTTAAGCACTGTGTCTACTTGTTTTTTCCATGTGTGGCCGTTCTCTAAAAGTCCGTACAACAGTGTTACGTGAGCGGTTTTTCCCACAACCCATCCGTTTATCCATTTACGCTTTGGGTTTGGTGATTTGTAAAGATGGCGTGTTATTCCTGCTTCTGTTACTTCGTCTGGTTCTTCCATACTTACTAGTGGTTGTATGTTGGCCATGATGCATCCTAGTTCGTCTAGGTCGATTTTTAGGTCTTTATACACTTCTTCGAATTGGTGTGAGTTTAATTGTTTGGTCATTTCTTCTCCTCTGGCATATCGTTTACTAGGCAGTCGGTTGTTAGAATCATACTTGCTGCACTTGCTGCGTATTTGAGTGAGCTTACTGCAAGGAGTGCTGGTTCGATGATTCCCATTTCAATCATATCTCCATACTCGCCTGTCATTACGTTATATCCGTAGTTGGCGTCGTCTTTTTCCTGTATTTGGTAGAGCATGTGTTCTGGGTGTTGTACTCCTGAGTTTTTGGCTAGGAGCAGTAATGGTTCGGTTGCTATGTCTCTGATGAGGTCAATTCCTGCTTGTTCGTCGGCATTTTCGGCTTTAACTTTGTGTAGGACCTTTACTGCTTTAATGAGTGTGATAGCTCCTCCTGGGACGATTCCTGAGCTGATAGCTGCTTGAGTTGCACCTTTGGCGTCAATCACTCTTTCCTTGAGATTCTTCATTTCTGACTCTGAGTCTGCTCCCACCATGATGACTGCTACTCCACCTGTGAGTTTTGCTAGTCTCAGTGTGGTTGCTTCTTTTTCGTGAGCGAGTTTAGCTTGTTTCTTTTCTTTGGTTACTTTGGCCACGTGAGCTGCGATGTCCTTCTCGTCTCCCTTGCCTCCGATGATTGAGGTGCTGTGTTTGTCTGCTCTGACTGTTTCAGCTTTTCCTAGGTAGGTCATGATTTCTGGGTCGCTTAGTGAGAGTCCTTTTGTTTCGGTTACTACTTTTCCACCTGTTAGGACTGCGATGTCTTCGAGCATGTCTCTGCGTCTTTGGCCGTAGAACGGAGCCCTGACGATGGCAACGTCTAGGAGTCCTCTGAGTTTGTTCATTACCATTCCCTGGAGGGCTTCGTCTCTTACTTCTTCGGCGATGATTACCAGCTTTTTGCTTACTGGTGATAGCTTTTCTAGTAGTGGCATGAAGTCTTCGAACTTACTGATTCTGTTATCGGTGATTAGGATGTTGGTGTCGCTGATTTCCACCTCTAGGTCCTGTGGTGATTTACAGAAGAATGGAGAGATGTATCCTCCGCCGTAGGTCATGCCTTCCTTGTGTTCGATAGTGATGTCTGTAGATTTACCCTCTTTGACCTCGATTACTCCGTTGTTTCCGACGAGTTCGAGTGCTTCTACGATTTTCTTACCAATCATTGGGTTTTGGGCTGATATGGTTGCTACCTTCTCCCAGTCTGCTCTCTGAAGTGGTTTTGCTAGTCTGTTGATTTCAGTGGTTACTGCTTTGACAGCTTTATCAATTCCGTTCTTCATGAACATTGGGTTGATGCCGTTGTTAATCTGCTTCATTCCCTTAGAAGTTATTTGCTGTGTTAGTAGGATTGCTGTGGTAGTTCCGTCTCCGACTGCATCGTTTGTTTTTTCTGCAGCTTCTTTGGCCAGTAATGCACCCATGTTTTCGAATGGGTCTGGTAGGACGATTTCTTTAGCTACTGATACTCCGTCGTGGATTACTTTTGGTGTTTGGTTAAACATTTGTCCCAGTGCGACATTTCTACCTTTTGGGGAGAGTGTTGTTGTTACTGCTCTACCTATCTTGTCAACTCCTGCAAGTAGTTTTTCACGAGCTTCTTCTCCGAAAATGATTTGTTTTGGCGTCATTGGTCCCATAAATGTTCCTTTGGATTCTAATTTTTAACTTCTGGCTGCGGCTGGTTTTATGTAATCTTTGACCGCTTTATCCATAACATCAGACATGCTTCTGTTTGTTTTTGCAGCGTATACCTTCAGCTTTTTTGCTGTGGTTTCTAGCAGATATGTGGTAGTGATTACTTTTTTAGGTTTCTTAGACATTATTATTTAATTATATAGTTACTTAACCGCTTTTGTCAACTCCATCCATTGGTGTTCTTCTCCCACCATTTTTGCGTATCTTTTGCGTATGACGTCGCAGTATGCTGGGCTGAACTCCATGCATCGTGCTTGTCTATCCAGTTGCTGTGCGGCCATTAGGGTTGTTCCTGAGCCTGTGAATAGGTCGACCACTATTTCATCTGGCCTACTGCTGTTTTTAATGAATGGGGCGATTGCTCCTACTGGTTTCTGGGTAGGGTGTTCGTATTCTTGTCCTCGTTGGGTTTGATAGAAGATGGTGGTTCTTGATTTTAGTGCTTTTAGTAGGTTGACTGCTCCCTCTTTAGTCAGTTTGTCGAGGTCTTTGTAGTCTAGTACACTGATGACTGTTTTGTCGGTTCTGTCTCCGTAGAATGGGACTGTTCCGTTTCCTAGACTGCAGTATATTACTGGCTCGTGTTCCCAGTGGTAGTGGCTCATTCCTAGGACCATTGATTTGTGCCAAATGATTTGCTGTTTGAAGAAAAATCCTGCTTCTTTTAGTGCTTGCATGAACTCTGGTTGTGTACTGGCTGCGTGGTAGACGTAGGCTGGGCAGTTCTCGATAGTGTGTTGTGAGATTGCTGAGAATGCAGCATAGAGGAAGTCCATGAGTTCGCTACCTGTTTTGTCGTCATTGGCAATCATTGCCCATTCTTTTCCTGTTGGGTTGCCTGTGTAGCTGATGCCGTATGGTGGGTCGGTTACAATGAGGTTAGCTTTTTCTTCTCCCATGAGTTGTGCAATGTGGTGTGGGTTGGTTGAGTCTCCGCACATTAGGCGATGTCGTCCTAGTTGGTAGACTTCTCCGAACTTACTTTCTGGGTCTTCTGGGAGTGTTTGGTCGAATTCGTCCTCCTCAGTTTCCCCATAACGGGCTAGAACTTTGTCTATCCTTGTACCCTTGCCTAAATCGATTGTGTAGGCTTCTAGGTCTATCTGGCCTCTATATTCGTGGACTAGTTCCGCTAGGTCTTGTGATATCCAGCTGGCAAACTTCTCATTGTGTAGAATTACTAGTTCCAGGGCTTCTGCGTCGTTTTTTGGTGTTCTGTATTCGACTTTAGCTTCTGTGTGACCAAGGTCTTTCATTGCTTCGAAAGCGTGGTTTCCACCTAGAATGGTTACGTTGTCTCTGCCGTCAATCAATAATGCTCCGATTTGTCCCCAGCGTTTAATTTTACTCTTAAGGTCTTGGTAGGCTTCTTTTGATATTTCACGAGGGTTGCGTGGGTATGGTACTAATTCTGTTAGTTTCCTGGTTTCGATTTGCATGTTTATTCCTTTAGTATTTCAATAATTGCTTGACTTTTTGTTTTACCTTAATTCTTGCTTCTGCGAACTCTCTGAGCGAGCCCACTGCTTTATGACTACTCCAATCGCTAATGCAATTTGTTGGGATGTTATCCATTCTAAAAACCCATTGGTATCTGAGCCCTCTTTTTTTCGACTGATGATAAGACAGTTTTTTGGAGGTAACTTCGACAATTTCTGCACCACACATGAGGTAGTATGCTGCTTCGTAGCTGTTTGTAAACTTTTTACTTGTAGTTTCATATGTTTTTGAGTTCATCCTTGCCTCTCAACTTTTGAAAGACTGCTTCTCGGTATGCCCTGTTGGTCGGGTAGTCGAGTTCTTTATGATGAGCCCTTCCTGCTATTATTACTTGGTTTACTGTCCAGAGTTGTTCGCCGTTTCTGTCGCCTTCAAAGTATATATCTCTTTCGTGGCGATGTGCTGGGTCTAGTGGCCAACAGCCTTTATTTGGGGCTGTACGCTTACCTTCTTCGTATTCTAGGAGACACACCTCGCAACCGTGGATTTCCCTGTCTTCCAAGTCTTGCAAGCAGTTTTTCCTGTTTTTGCTCTGGACTCTGTCGCTTTTCTTCTTTTTTGATGGTTTTGGATATGCTGGCATAGTCGTCTACTCCTAAGTAAATACCTGGTTTTGTTCCCCAAACCTTGAGTGCGTGGACCTCATATATATGGCTGTCTTCCTCCGCAATGGCGTCAAAATAGCCTTTTATGAAGTTATCAATGTCTGGTCTCTGTTGATGTGGTTGGCCGTCCATTTGAGCCCTTTTTTTATTAGACCAGCTTTTTGGCATTTCAACGACAAAAACAAGCCAGTGGACTACTTGAGATTCTTCAAATGATTTACTAACACTCTCTCTAATTTGGTCTTTGTATGCTCGGTACTTCATGACAACTGGACGCTGTTTCCACTTGTCCTGTTGAGTCATTCTTGGTTTAGATACTGGTGCTACTTTTATGAACATTAGTTGATTACTCCTTTTCTTAGAAACACGTGGTTGTATATCTGTACCGCTTTTGCAAAGTCTTCTGCTTCTGGTGGGTCTACCTTAGATTTTTCTAGTAGTTTCCAGTATATCTCATTTTCTTTGAAGTCGAAAAATCCAACTTCATGCAAATCTTTTCTTAACTCTAGACGATGCTCTGGCTGGTTCATCTCGTAGACTTTAGCTAGCATTTCCACGTAGAACTGCATTTTGGGCTTCCTCTAGTTTTTTCTGAAGTATGGCTATCACTTTTGGTTGTTCTGCGAGTGCAAACTTTTCCTGTTGAATAGCTTGTTCTACCTGTGGTGCTTGTGGGTGGTCTCCCATGGTCAGGAGCATGTTTGTTTTGATTTCAACTCCCACTTCCATGGCCACTTGGTCATTAATTGTGTCTTCGAGGATTTTCTCGATTACTTTTACTCGTCGTTCTTGTACTGTCATAATTACTCCTGTATTTCTTCTAGAATGAGGTCTATTTGTTCATTCCATTCTTTTGATAATGTTCTCATTTCTGAGAGTCTTGCGAAAAACTCTGGTTCTATTCTAAGCAGTTTAATGCACCTGACTCTATCTTCTTTGTCTGATGGCGGCATGTATCCCCAATGGTTTGGTTCTAGTCCCATCATAAACCTTAAAATGGCTTTTGAAGATGCTCCCGTGTGGTCTCCAGATGCCCAGTTGATTAAATGGAGGTTTGTTTTTATCATTTTATGGTGTCCATTTTAGGTTTGTACTGCTTCATGTATTTCATTGATAGGAACCATTGTTTGCCGTTACCGTAGTCTGCTAGTCTGCCGAATAGTCTCCAGTCGCTCAGGTCTGATTTCCAGTATAGTCCTGTGTCGGTCTCGTGTATTCTGACTTCTTTCACTCCAGCTTCATCTAGAAGTGTGATTGCTTCTTTTTGGATTCCGTATCCATCAACTACTCGCATGAAGTGCTTTTTACTGTTTTTTTCGATTATCACTGCTGTTCCTATGACCTCGCCGACTTTAATTTTCTTTCGTTTTGCTGGGTCGTGTGCATATAGTGTAGGCATTTAGATTTCCCCTCCTATGTAGTTTTGATAATATTTACAGTTGACGTGTTCTCCGCCTAGGTTGTAGTGGCAAAGCGTTTTGGCTTCGTCTCCTTCAAATTGTTTCAGTTTTCTCGTGAGCCAGTCTCTTACCTTAGCCATTCCTGCTTCCTCGCTTTCAAAGCAGATTTTGAGTGCCATGCCGCCGTATCCGAGTTCGTTCCATTCTCCTTTAGCTGCACATATGTTGTGAAGAGCGTTGGGGTTGGTATTTCTGCCGTAGGTGCTTTCTGCTCCGTGGATGTAGGTTAGCATTTTTTCAATGTCTGGGTTCGATTCTTCTTTGTGGGTTTCATTTGGTTCTTGTGCATGTGCTATTGGCACAATTTCTGCTGATGGGCTGGCTTCCTCTACTATGTAGTGATTGTTTTCAAAGTTTACTGTGACGTACTCTGGAGCTTGGTTATTTACCCTTGTTCCTATGAGTATTCCTAGTGCTATGGTTGCTGCAATTATTCTTTTCATATTTATATAATTACATAAAAATGACTAGGTGTCTAGCCTCAAACAAGTGATGCCATTATTTCGCCAGTTTTGTCGTCTTTAATGTGTTTTTTAGCTGGTTGTAGGTTGAGTAGGTTTGTCTTAAAAGGTGGTTTTGCTTGCCAGTCACGTTGGTTCATTTTCCTGATGCCTGTTTTTATTGGGGCGATTTGTGCGTCGTAAATCCAGGCCTTTTCTGGGTTTTCGCTCATTTTCTTTTCTAGCTCTCTAAGTCGTTTGTGGAGTTCTTTGGAGTGTGGGGTTTCTCTGAGGAGCCATTGTTCATATTTTCTCTGTTGGAGTTTTCGCTCAGCGTCTCGTTCACGAATTTCCTTATCTCGTTGAGTCTCGGTCTGATTGCTTCCTTCAGTTGGTCCAGGCACCATAGGCTCAGTACTGGGTGTCCCCACGCTAGTTTCTGGGCTTGTGCTACTATCGCTACGTCCTCTTTTCCCTGTAGACTCACTTCCTGTTGAAACTCTGGTTGGGTTTCCATTGTCGATACTACTCCTGCGAAGCTCTCCACTCTGTACAATATCTCGTTCTTGTCCATGTCCTCGATTGTCACTCGGTATCTCGGTTGTTTGGCTCCTATCTGGAGTAGGTTTACTTTGAGTAGTTTGTTTATTTTTTTTGTCATAGGCTTTTTGCACTCCTTTTATGTGCTTACACTCGTGGTGTCTCATTGTAAAGTCTGGGCAGGTACACTCCCAATGGTATGGCGTTATCATGCTTACTGAGTATGTATTTTCTGGGTTACTGGTGGATTTAATCGTCCATGTTTTCATGGTTGTCCTCCTTTGGTTGGGATAGTTCGTACTCTTGAATTAAAACCTCTGCCAATATTTCTAAACCTGCCATAAGTCTACGAATCATAGATTTTGATAATGGTCTGACTTTATTCAATACCTCAGAAACCCTTGATTTGCTCCCAAAATAGGGAATCATATCGTTTTGATTGAGTTCTCTTTGTTCCATAACAAACTCAATAGCATCAATTGGATGGGGTAATACAGAATTAATCTCTTTGTCCTGCTTGAGAGTTCTGAAAATCTCGTCCTGAGTTCTATCTCGCACCTCTGTTTCTAATTGGTGGAGTAGTTCGTCTAATTTTTCTTCAAACATTTTAGGCTCATTTTTATCTGAGCCGAACCCAATGCTTGCCCAATTCATTATTTGTTTTTTAGTTACCATAGTAATTCTTCCTGTATTCTGGTGTTGATAATATCGTCTTGAAACCAATCACATTCAGTGCATTCCCATTTTCCAACAGCTATACCGTCGGGATGTTCATCCCTTGATAGTTGTCCACCACATTGACCACAAACATCATCTTTTTTCATCAAGTTTCTTAGCCTTTCATCTTGAATAGAGAGGTGTATTTTAGATATACTATTGAAGGTTCTATCTGCTTGTTCTTTCATCAGTATTCTATCTATTTGCATTAGTTATTCCTTCCTGTGGGGGTTGGATTAGTACAACTGGTGGTATTCCATAGTTGTACTTTGGTGTTAATTTTGTTCATATTTACTCCGTGTAGTAGGCTTGTAGTCGCTGTAATCCTTGTGTTCCTGGGCTAGCGAAGAGCATGTCGCCTTTTCCTATTAGTTCCTCGGCTCCATTTTGGTCGAGTATCACTTGGCTATCTACTTTTTTGTTGACCATGAATGCTACTTGTGTTGGGAAGTTGGCCTTCATGATTCCTGGGATTATGTCCACGCTTGGTCGCTGTGTGGCCACTATTAGGTGGATTCCAACTGCTCTGGCCTTCTGTGCTAGTTTTATAATCGAGTCCTTAACTATGTCGCTTTCATTGAGTTTCGTTGTAGTTACTGATGGTTTGTTGTTTTTGATGGTCGTTTCAGTTATCACTCTTTGTTCTCCTGAGAGCATGATGTCTGCGAGTTCGTCGACGATTACTGTCATGTATGGCATATCTCTGTAGCTTTTACGGTAGTTTTTGATGTTTTTAACTCTGGCCTGCTTGAGTTTTTGGTATCTGTTTTCCATTTCTTCTACACACCACTCTAGTGCTAGTGAGGCTTTACTTATTTCTGTTATGACTGGAACCTCTAGGTGTGGTAGGTTTTCGTGTTCGATGAACTCTGTCCGCTTTGGGTCGATTAGTATCATTCTCATGTCCTCTGGGTCCATTTGGTTTGTGAGGGCTTTGATTACTGTGTTCATGAACACACTTTTTCCTGAGCCAGTTGTTCCTCCGATGAGTATGTGTGGGGCTTCTATGAGGTCGATTTTGTGTGGTTTTCCGTATACGTCGACTCCTGCTGGGATGGTCATTTCTCCTTTGTCTAGAAGGTCATCTGTCCATGGTAGGACTCCCTGGTTGTCTCGGTTTACTTCTATTCCCACCAGTCCTGTTCCTGGTATTGGAGCTTGGATTCTCACACTCTTGGCTTCTAGGGCTAGTTTTATGTCTTTGACGTGTTTGTCGAAGTTGGTCATTCTGATGCCTCTAGCTGGTGTCATTGTGTAGAGTATGACGTTGTGGCCTGTGTGGGTTTCCCTCATTTCGACTGGCATTG
>Ga0210043_1000619_pt1 | contig 37009 bp, 33 predicted proteins | sample CryGeymet201501t_FD_183990 | JGI IMG/M metagenome (GOLD analysis project Ga0210043, IMG submission 183990) | Groundwater microbial communities from Crystal Geyser aquifers in Utah, USA - Crystal Geyser metaG 2015-01t (SPAdes) (version 2) | ecosystem: Environmental > Aquatic > Deep subsurface >... | reverse complement strand
AGTGAAAAGGTGGCGTAAAAATCGAGACATGACAACACGATGGACAGCAGCTCTCCTATATGCACAAGAGCTTCATTTTAGAAAAATAAAAGGATACAAAGAAATAGAAAAATTTCTATCCAATTATATAGCCAATAAAAAAGTAATTGAAGAAAACTTTACAGAGATGAATATATCTATATCCGCCTAATTGATTCCTAACGGTTTTTGGGACAATCTCGAATAGACGGAGTAGATAAATTTTCTTCTGAAGGAGAAATAAATACAGTAAGAATTGGACTAGGAAAACTTGCTGCAATTCATCATGTGGGTTTATTTACAGCATTATCTTTGGTCATACTACAATTTATAATTATAGTTTTACACTTCTCTATGTATTAAATCTATTCAATGTTTAAGACATTTTGGTAAATTATTTTTAAAGATGAAATTGTAGTATTTAAATCTTTTTTTGAAATACCATTGGTTATTAAATCCATTTTGGAAATCAAAATAGTAAGGAAACGTACAACTACAATTTCTCCTTTATTACTCAGGTGAATATTAAAAACTCTTTTATCTTTTTTATCCTGAACTCGCAGAATTAAGTTCTTTTTTTCTAGAGAGTTTAAAAGTCTTGAAACTGTAGATTTATTCTTGATTGTTAAATTTGATAATTCTGACTGTGGTATTCCTGGTTTTTCAAAAACCCGAGTAAGTAAAGCCAGCTCTTCCCCTGCTGTAGCAAAATTAAGTGATTTTTCATTTAACTCAGCTAGTAAATTTTTTCTTAATAAATAAGATGTTCGGGAAATCATTATCCCCAACATATTATCTAATCCTAAAATTTTTAATTCCTCCATCCGTTTATCTTTCATTATTAGAATTACCTTCAATTTAAAATGTTTATATAGCTTGAAATAATATATAAAACTCTTCAAATAAAATAAAGACAAAATTAATCAAAGAAATGGAGATTAATAAATGTGGTGGATAGCAGCAGGTATTTTGGCAGTTGGTGCATTAGCAGGGGGCCCGCTTGTGAGTAATGTCGAACAAGCGAAGTATGAGCTTGTGGAATCACAGGATAAAATCGAAATTCGCAATTATTCTCCCATGATAGTTGCAGAAGTAGAGGTTTCAGGTGAAAGGAAGGAAGCGATTAACAAAGGTTTTCGTTTGATAGCTGATTATATTTTAGGAAATAATACAACTAAAGAAAATGTTGCAATGACTTCTCCCGTTATTCAAGAAACTTCACAAAAAATCGCAATGACATCACCAGTAACTCAGGAAGGAACTGAAGGAAAGTGGAAGGAACGTTTTGTAATGCCTGCAAGCTATACAATAGACAACTTACCGAAACCAAATAATACTGAAGTAAATTTGAAAAATATACCTAACAAATATTTCGTTGTGATACGATTTTCTGGTCTAGCAAGCCAAGAGAATCTGAAAGAAAATACGGATTTGCTAAATGCGTTCATCAAAGAAAAGAATTTCAAGCCTATTTCAAATGAAACGTATGCATTTTATAATCCACCATGGACTATACCTATCTTACGCCGAAATGAGGTTATGATCGAAATAGAATACACAAAGCATTTGGATTAACCTAGAAAGGTTGCCAAATAGATGGCAACCCATTTTTAAACTGTTACTTTGCTCCAGCTTCTTTTAAAAGATCGGCTGTTGGATTCGTTCCAGCAAAGTCAAGTGCAGACTTTCCTGCATTATTCTTCATATTAACATCTGCTTTTGCTGCAATCAAAAGTTCAACAACTTTGGTTCTTCCTTTATCAGCGGCAACCATCAATGCAGTTTGTCCATCTTTAATCTGGGCATCAACGTCTGCACCATTCTTTAATAAGAATTCTACTGCTTCTACATTCCCATTTGTAGATGCATACCAGAGCGAAGTCCATCCGGCGACTTCATCTTTTCCATTAACGTCTGCATTTTCATTAAGGAGAGTTTGCATTTTTTCAACATTGCCTGATGCTGCCGCCATCAATAAGTCTTGAGTTTTTGCTGGATCTTTTGAACCGCAATTGATGGTGATTAATAGGATAATCAGTAAAATTAAATTTTTCATGTTTAAAATTATACATCTAAATATAAGCTAGTCAATTATTTTTTTACAATATAAAATTGGCTCGTAGTTTCCAAGAACCTAGCACTGAAGAATCGAAATACGATTTATTTGGCAAACAACCTAACGTATATTAGAATGTTCAAGGAAAACGCTTTAAGGATCATATTCACGAAGCAGAAAAAACTCAGGGCTGATAATACCAGAGATCATTATCGATACAATGAAAGACCCTAGGAATGAGTATCCTAGGGTCAGTAAGTCACGTAGCAAGAAATTATATTTTCTTAGAATCACTCTTAATTTCATTCTATTCAATAAAAACTAAGAAGACTAATTTTATTACTATCTTTATTGAATAATTATGATCTTAATTGAGATATCATGAAAATTCAATTCAATACAGATAAAAATACCAAGGGAACCGAAGAAATGAGTGAACATTTCATCGCACAAGTAGAAAGAGATTTAAATCGATTTAAAGATCATATTTCACGAGTTGAAATTCATTTATCTGATGAAGACGGGCATAAGGATGGTCCTAATGCTAAGCGATGCTTATTAGAGGCTCGAATAGAAGGTAGGCAACCTATTGCTGTAAGCGATCATTCGGATAGCTATAACCAAGCAATGAATGGCGCATTAGAGAAGTTAGTTTCTTCTTTAGATACAATTATGGGCAAACTAAGCAACCACCAATAGGGCTAAGTCTATTTCATTGATATTGTAAAAGCTTATTTTGAAAATTTTTATATTAACTTATTAGATAGAATTTTTCTATAATAATTCAAGAGATTAGAGTAATAAATTTAATCTCTTGGCTGTAGTAAGTTTTAATTCTTATCTATGTAAAAGTTTGAAGGCAATTTCTCTACCCTGTCCTTTAAACATTGCAAGATTAATCCAGAAAAATGCGAATTGCTCCATCAATTGAAATTTATCATTACCACCAACATCGTAGCATTCAGCAAATCCGACATCTAATGCAAGTTGCTTCGCTATTGATTTTCCTTTAAATGAATCTCCAGCAACAAACATATCAATTCCCATTTCATGGTAAATTGGGTTTTGCATATTATTTGCACCTGTTGTATTGAAACATTTTACCACATCCTTTGTTGAGGTATGAGCTAGAATTGCATCTGTTGTGTTAGTAAATCCTTCTGGCCCTTTTCCCATCATAATGTTCATTGCATCAATGATCACCTTGCCTGTTGTATCACCAAGGGATTTTGTGACTTCAATAGTATTTATAGCAGGAGTAGATAGAAGTATAAGTTCTGCTTCCGAACTAGCCTCTGCTATCGAATGAAGACTTGTATTTTCAAGACTCAGCAATTCTTTTCCTTTAAAGTTCGATTGATCACGCACACCGAGTAAGAGAGTATGTCCGGCCGATGACCAAGCTTCTGCCAAAGCAGAACCAACATTTCCTGTTCCTATAATTGCAATTTTCATTTTGTTTTCTCCGTGATTTGAATGTTTAATTCTCACATTATACTCTATAATAAATGTAATCAAATTTACTAAAAAGTAAGCATTCAAAATTATTTATTTATAATTTAAATTACGCTATACTATAGAATTTAGTAATATACTATCAAATTAGTTATCCAATTAGATTCCGAAGCGGGCTAGAAAAATAAAAACATTCTATTATTCCTCTTGTAAAAAGTTGAATTGTTTAAAAAAATTGCTGATAGTATGCCTGATTTTGAATACAAAGGGAAAGTTTATTATAACCCTGTCGAATTTTCTCTAGATTGGATTGGAGGAGCATGGAAGATGCCCGTACTTTGGAGACTTAGGGAAAAGACACTTCGGTATTCGGAAATCAAAAAGACACTTCCTCATATTTCAGATAAAATGCTATCTCAGACTCTGAGAGAGTTAGAAGAAAACCAATTAGTAAATAGAGAAATTTTTCCAGTAATTCCACCTAAGACTGAATATACATTAACTGCTAGAGGAAAGAAAGTAATTCCCATTATTGATCAATTAAGACAATTTGGATTGGATTGTATGAAAGAGGTGGGGATAGACACAAGTAAAGAAAAACCAAAATTAATCTTGCCCAAACGAAAGAAAAAAAAGCTATAATTAGATTAATTTTTATTAATTAGAAAAAATCTGGTCAAAAAAAACTTTCAACCAGAAATCTTAAATTTTTAGAAAATCATTTTGCCTCTAACAAAGATTTAATTCCATTTCTTGCAGCGTTCGTAATAGCAATTATTTTTCCCTTCTCAGCTTCTGGAAGACCAGCTGGAACTTCAGTTACACTAGGAGTCGAAGCCTGTGAAATAAATGTTTTCGTGGAAGCATCATACAATTTAGAATTAACCATTACTCCACCTTGAGATGAAATAGGGAATCCCATAATCGTAGCAGACACATTTGTTGACTCCGATGTAACCAACAAAAGGTAATCAAACTTTCCAAGTTTATTTAAAACAGTAATAATGCCTTCAACTGTAGCATTTGATTCCATCAAAGTTGAATTAACGACTTCTTTCGTTTTCGTTTTTATATCTTCTGGAACGGTAGGAAGTGTCTTTAGTGAGCCAGTAACTGCAGTGATACCACCTGTAAATGCACTTACTTCTTTTGCCTCTGTATAATGAGGAACAGATATTGTAAAAACTACTTTTCCCTCTAAAGAGATCATATCAACTTTAGAATCGCGAACTGCTGCAGGTGTAGTAGAACAAGCGATTGCAAATCCGCTAAATGCCAAAAACAAAATAGCATAATTTAAAAATTTTTTCATAAAAAAACTCCTTGAAATGATAAGTATTAGAAATGGTAAAATAATTTGCTATTCCAATTTTTAAATTAATTCTTCAATTTATTAAGATTTAATCGCTTTTATTCCTGCAACAATCAAACACAAAGTTATTGCAATAGGTAAAAGCGTTCATTTTCATTCCATCTACTTTAATTCTAATAATTGAAATTTTAGGAAAGATTCCATTATTACTCTACGGACATCTACCCTTTTTCAAGAACTGATTAAATCAGTTCTTGCTTCTCAAAATTAATTTAATCAATTGACTAAATTGAATGAATTATAGTAATAAGAACTAATAAATAGATAAGAAGAGAAACATGGCTGATACAAAAAACATTGATAAATTAGATAGCAAATTGATTGAATCCGGATTAATTGATCCCAATCTTCATACAGATTATAAAAAAGTTCATACCTTTCTTAATAGCCATGTTAGAAAAAATGGTAAAATACTTACAGAAGAGACCTTTTCTAAAGGTGATACTGAGCTTCGCAAATGGTTGATGGTCTTATACAAAAAGGGAGCCTCACAAGAAAAGTTAACTAGCTATTTAAGAGTTGGACTCGCCCATCTTTGTTATAATTTTGTAGAATCAACCTACAAACAAATATCTGTTGATGATTTAGTAACAAGAGCGCTTCTTTCCTTCAAAAAAAGAAAGTTTCATAAAACTTTTTTTAAACTTTCTGTAACAGAAGCAAAAACATCTGTTCGTGGGAAAAAGGAACTCAAGTCAAGTAAGAAAACAGCTAAGAAGAAAGTTTCAGCGAAGAAAAAATCTAAGAAACTGCCGCCTATAAAAAAGACAGTAAAGAAAAAAATTAAAACAAATTCAAATAAGACAAAACCAGCTTCTAAAAAGAAAACGCAAAAAGGGTTTTTCGCTAGACTATTTAACTAAAAGGAGATTTGAAAAATGAATTCATTTATTAATCTAAATATCCTTTTTAGGCTTCAAGGTTTTCCAAAGTCAAAGCGATTTTACTATTTTATTATTATTTCACTTATCTCTTTTCAATCTTTAGCTGCTGAGGATATTACTGAGCTTTTTTCAAAAAGAGAAATAATTTCCATACGTCTACCACAGGAACATCTTAACAAAGATAAAATTGATTTAACATATACTTATGCAATGTCCAATGGAAATCCTGCACCGAAGCTTATAGCTAAAGATTCTTCAACTTTTTATCTAGCTTATAACGATAGCAATTCTAATGGAATAATTCTACAACTTGACTCTCAATTTAAAGTAATTAATACTACCTTCCATTTTAAAAATAAACGAATTGAAGATTTTGCTTTAGATAAAAAAGGAATCATTCTACTTCTGACAGAATTTGATATAAAACCTAATGCAAAATACTTAGATTTACAATTTCATACTGCTCATATTCAAAAAATTTCCTTTGATGGTAAATCCATTTTTAATACAAAGATTGTCGGAACAAAGACCTACGATAAAGTCGGAGACCAGGGAATAGATACAACATTCGGAAATTTTAATATTGCTATTTCACCTAATGGTGATTACTCAACTTATTTCTCTACATACCGCAAGTGGGATGATGGTGTAGTTCACCAAAGTGAATATCTCGCTTTCTTTGATTCCGCGAAGGGAGAAAGAATTTTGAATGATTCAGGCAAGTATCCATTAGGATTTACTTGGAATGTGAGTCATAGTTTTCGGCCTATTTTTGCATCTGATGGTAAAAATCTCATACTTGCTACTACTGGCGACGCATACCCTAGGGGCTTAGTAGTTCAAGAATTTCCTGCTGGTAAAAGAGATTTACCTATTGAAGTTGCTAAGGCAAAACCTGGAGAAACTTACCAATATGTTCCAGTAAGCACTGGGGATATTTATGCGGTGGATGGTAAGGCATGGATAACTTTTGATTCTTCCTACAATAGATCGGACTATGATATAGGTCTTGTTATTCGAGAAGATGGAAAATCATCTAAACCTATCTATCTTACTAACTCTAAGACTAAACAAAGCAGAATACCAAGAATCATACCTTATACAAAAGATGCATTTTTGGTTTTATGGATGAATGATTCAGGACCAAGTAAATCCAAATGGTTTCCTTACATGAAAAATATGAGCCTCGCTGGAGCGATTATTGACAAAGACGGAAATATAATTTCGCAGGAAGACTCCTTAGATCCAAAAGGTAACTTAAGATTCCGATCTTCTTCTAAACTCTTTCGATTGCCTGACGGAAGGCTTGGTTGGATAAATGATCTCACTGGCGTTGCCGATCAATTGGAACTGATTTTAGTATCACCTGATGGTAAAATTGAAAATACTACAGTATCTAATAATGACTCAACGAACTCTATAGATTCGGTCTCTAGCGAAGATTCAAATTCTTTTACCCCAGTCAAGATTAATCCAAACTTAAACGAGGATCTGATTGCTTCCATTTATGAAGACAACGAAACAAAATCAATTGAACTACTCAAGAAAGGAGCAGATCCTAATGCAGCCTACCAAGGTTGGACAGCACTTTTGTATTCAGCATATTTTGGTCGAACGAATGTGGTAGCTGAATTGATAAAAAGAAAAGCGAATCCTGATTCTTCTTACGAGGGTTGGACGGCTCTCCAACTATCCGATGCAAGAGGACATAGTCAGATAACTGAATTATTGAAACCAATCACAAATATTAAATCTAGGTCTCTGAGAAAACAGAAAGAGGTATTTCCCTCGAATCCTAATGAAATAAAAATTGGTTCAAGATCTATCCGTAAAGAAATCAAATCTCCAAATCTTAAACCGAAACTTTCTACTCTAGGCTCTGCAAAAAAATTAAAATAATTTATTTCTTTTGCCACAGAGAATTACAGAAGAAGCGATTGCTATCTAAGTAATTCTCTATAACTTGAAATCTATGATTGTTCGCAATTGAGACCATATCTTGAATAGAATATTTCCTTGAGCATTCCATATAAATCGAATCCCATTGATTAAAGGTAAAAGTCTTTTCAAGACTTCCTATTATCACCGTGCATTCTGTATTTGCGATAAGATAAGATTTCACTTCCCCTGAAATTGGATCGTATGAAACATGATGATCAAAATTTTCTACTTTAAAATTGCCATTCAACTCACGATTGACTCGAAGAAGATGGTTGAAGTTAAATCGTTTTGTTATTCCACTTGGATCATTGTATGCAGGCAGAATTACATTTGGATTTTTCTTTAAATCAAATCCTATTAGGAAAAAATCATTTGGTTCCAAGATATTTTTCAGATGCTCAATGAATTGATTCGTCTCTTGATTAGAAAAGTTACCAACATTAGAACCTAGCAATAAAACAACCTTGGGAATATCACTATATTCTGGTTCATTTTTCAAAGATTGCATGACTTGAAAATAGTCACCTACCCTTGCATCAATTTCAACTTCGGGATGATTTATTTTAAATTTTGATTTAAGTTCATCCAAGATATCAGCACTAATGTCAATAGGCATATATTTTAATTGCAAATTTCCATTAAGACAAGAGCGAATAAATATATCTGTTTTGATTCCATCACCTGATCCTAGTTCAACTAAAAGAACTTCGCTAAAAGATTTTGAAATTTCCTGAACCATACTATCAGATTGATTTTCAAAAATTTCAATCTCCGAATCCGTGAGGTAGTATTCTGGCATGTGCATGATTTCTTGGAAAATCTTACTCCCTTCTTCATCATAGAAATATTTTGGCTTCAGGAACCTGGGAGTAGAACTTAAACCTAGATCTGTGTCATTTTGAAATTGTTCTGATGCGGTAAGTATTTGTGATTTCATGAAATATATTTCCTAAATTTAATTAATAATGTTTCAACCTTGTGCAAGGCGAATCCCATTGAATTGGTATCCGATTTGTGGATGAAAAAAATTTCTATACGTACTTCGTGAATGCCCTTCTGGGGTTACTGTGGATGCACCTCGTAAGACCATTTGGTTGACCATAAACTTTCCATTGTATTCACCAACAGAACCTTCTCGTTTTTCAAATTTTGGATATGGCAGGTAAGCCGAAGAAGTCCACTCCCATCTTTTCCCCCAATTGAATTTATTCGAAGCAATCTCCCATTCAAATTCAGTTGGGAGTCGTAATTTCTTCCAATTTGCAAAGGCACTTGCTTCATAGTAGTTTATATGAGTTAAGATATTTTGTCCTAAGACTTTGCGAAGACCCGCAAGAGTGTATTGATAATAAACTGAATCAACTTTCTGCCAATACATAGGCATTTTGATATTATTTTGTTGAAGCCATGACCAACCTTCGTCTAACCATAGTTCATGCTTAGAATATCCTTCATCTTCAATAAATTCTATGAAATCTTGGTTACTTACTAATTCATCCTGGATTGCAAAATCATTTAAATAGACAAGGTGTCTTCCCAGTTCATTATCAAATGAAAATTCAGATCCTTTATGACCTATCTCATAATTTCCTTGGGAAATGGATATCCATTGCTTTTCATGAAGTGAGGCATCTTCCACATAACATTCTTCTTTATATACAGGATACAAAGGGTTAAGATGAAAATTGTATTTTAAATCAGTGAAAAATAATTCTTGGTGTTGCATCTCATGATGGATTCCAAGTTCAATGAAAGCTAGTATCTCATTTGTTTGATCTTTTGAATCTAAACTAGTTAATTCGGAAATTAATTTGGCGATTGAGAGATCAACAAACTCTCTATATTTGTATACTTCTGATACGCTAGGCCTTGTCATTAGCCCACGCATATTTCTTGCTGTTCTTGCTCCGAAAGAATTGTAATAACTATTGAATAAAAAACCAAATTTAGGATGAAAGGGTTTGTATTTTGTAAAAAATTTATTTAAGATGAATTCCTCAAAAAACCAAGTAGTATGGCCTAAATGCCACTTGGGTGGACTCACGAAATCTACAGCCTGAGGAATATAATCCTCAGTTATCAGAGGCTTCATTATGTCTATGGTATGATTTCTTGTTTTATGAAATTTTTCTAACATTATCAAAGAAAGATTCTACTAAATTTACTATCGTGTTAAGAATTTATCTTACAAGCATTTGAAGCAAATCATTTTTCCTGATTATTCTATTACAGAAAAATATGTTTGAGACAAAAAATAGTTATAAATTTTAAATTACTTATTAGATTCAAAAAATTGTCTAATTGTTTGTATATACAAAATAAAATTTAACTTGGAGAATATTATGAAAGCAATATGGAATGGAGAAGTTATAGCTGAGAGTGAGGACACAATAGTAGTGGATGGTGCACATTATTTTCCAATTAACAAGGTCAATATGAATCTTCTTAAAGAGTCAAGCCATAAGACTGTCTGTCCCTACAAAGGACAAGCATCCTATTATAATATAGAAATAAATGGACAGACAAATAAGAATTCCGCTTGGTATTACCCTACAATCAAAACAGAATCGATGAAGGATATCGCTGGACGCATTGCATTTTGGAATGGTGTAAAAGTGGAGAATTAAGATCAAAAAATGAAAATAAGACTTTGATTGATTTAAATAAGGATTACCAAATTAATTAACATATCTCAATTTAATAAACAAAAATTAAGTTTTTTCTTACTTTAACATTTCTTAGTCTATAAGTCCTTCTTTTTCCCGCATTTCTCTAATGAAATCCAATGGAAAAGAAAGTTTTTTCGCAATACTTGATTTCAAATCAATCACTCTCCAGAAAGGAGCTATCTCATTTATGTTTACTCCCATTTGAAGCTTTTCGTAATTTGCTTCTGCAACAATTCTTAGAAAGAGACCTGTTGTGACTGGACAGGTATTATCTGCTTTGAACTTTTTTGCTAAGTCTTGTCTAACTTTCTTTATTGGTATTTCCGTTCCAGGTTTTATCTTTTTTAAATAGTCTTCAAAGATCTTAGGAGTCGCAACTAACATATCACTATTTTCTGGTATATCTACAAATCGTTTCTCGATATGTTTGACTTTTGGAGATGATTCTTTCTCTAATTTTTGTTTCCAAGTTTGTTTCTTTGATGCCATAATTTATTTCCTTAAGTTCCCTTCATTCAATGCATTCTGTAATTCTAAATTGTAAGTTTGAATCATTTCTTGAAGATTTAAAAAAAATTGCGACATTAATCGCATGAAAGGATTAGATATTTTACTATCATAATGGAATTTTATTAATGTCTTCTGCTTATCCAAAGATTCCAATTCACCTTTCCAATATACTAGAATTGAGCTATCATAAGTTTGCATTCCCCAAGCTTTCTTATCTATATAAAATGTTGTTCTCAATTTTATTCGGGCACCAGATTTCAAATTTTCAATCCATAATTCCTTACCCAATGAGTTGTCTAAAATATCGATAGATTCTAGATTCTTTCTCCATGCTTTCTGCCCTTCCAAATCTCTCATTTTATTCCAAACAACCTCAGTGCTGAAATCATAGACATATTCACCACTTGCTGATTTTTCTTCTGGAAGGAAAAATCCAATCACCCCGATTGAAGCTGTAATAGCTATCAAAACTATAATTCCCCAAAACACTATTTTCATATTTATTCTCCTTTCTTATAAACCAAGATTAACATGAAATTATTCTTTTCATCAGACAAATCTTGCTTTTTTTCAATCCTGGGAATTGATAGGAATACAGACTTCTAAGGCACAATCAGATCCAGAATAGAAGGGGGGAAATTTTTTATACATCTCAATTGCTGGCTTGTTGGAAATTGCCACATTAGTGTTATCAGCTAACCACTTATATATTTTAAGGTAAACATTTTCCAAGTAACTAAAATCCCCTGAATAAGGGAAACATAAATATGTTCCTTGAATGTTATCGAAAGAGAATCCAAATTTTTCTTGAAGTATTTTTCTTTCAAAAGATTTTGATGGAAGACAAATTCCTAAGTCAAACCTCTGATTTTCCTTACTAACCAACAAAGGATCATCATACCAAATTCCAATCAGTTGAGAGCTCTCTTTGAAAATACCAAGTTGCAAGCTGCAATCGATGAGTTTTCTCCAAGGTTTATGTGACTTTTTCCAAGGCCCTATGTGACGGAAATATGCGATAGAATTATTTTCAAAATTTCGCTTTATAAATTTACCTAAATTCGATTCATTTGTCGTTAATTGATTATTTTCTTTTCCTGAAGTAAAACTAACATCAAAGCCTATTCGAGAATACTGCTTTCTAAATTCAGTGGGAGTCTTTTGAAAGTTTTTTTTAAAAGACCTGGCAAAGCTTTCAGGATTTTCGTAGGATAATTCCCATGCTATATCTGCAATACTATAGTTAGTAACAGTAAGGAGAAATGCTGCACGCTCTAGCTTAATCTTTTCAAAATACAATCTTGGAGTTATGCCTACCATCGCATGAAACATTCTATGAAAATGGAAGGGCGAAAGAAATGAGGCTTTAGCTATTTGGTTTAAATGAATGGATTGATCAAGATTTTTCTCCATATAGTGTTGAGCCAATATTATTTTATCACGATTGGATGGACTGGATTTTTTCATCTTACGCTTTTTTATAATTTCTCATGAGAGTTATACTAAGATATTTATTCTATACAATTTTCCAAAAGATAAAGCAAGAGGATTGTATAGTTTCTTCTTTAGTTTAAAATTTATTTACAAATGTAAAGATATAATCAGAAAAATATAGTCGAAAGTTCTACATAGACAAAGTGTGATGGATCAACTCTTTGCGTTTGATTGATTGCAAACTCTCCTGGTTTAAAATAAGCATAACCTACATTCAAATTAAAATGACCCGCTATCTTTGTAATCCATCGAAAGTTCCATTCATCTCCTATATGAGTTCCACTTTTTCCGTCTTCATCTCTCTTATTAGGCCTTTCCCATCTATCAGTTGGACTTTGTAAAAGGTATCTATTGTAAGCAGTGTCAATCTTTGAATCTTTAAATGGAATGAATTCAAATACTATTTTGCTAGAACGAATGTTTTCCATAGTAATATAATCACTGCTTGACCAAGGACGTGCAAATCCGTAGAGTCGATCCAAACGTTGGTTGACTTGGTCTTTGGGATTATCATCGCCCGAAACGTTTGCATATAAAATTCCCAAACGTGGCTTCCATTCCAATTGCCAGGTGTAACCAAAGTCGAAGATGATACTGCGAGCTTTTTGATCTATACCCTTACCAATATCATTGCTTCCCGATTGCTCGACCCAGTTCACATCGTAGTCAAAACCTGAATCTCCTATGTATCCAAAAAATCGAATGCCTGATGTATTAATTCTCTTGCCAGCTCTTTGGATATTACTCTTTAATCTATTTTTACTATCTAAATCATAGTTAGATTCTTCAGAAACTAATAGTCCCAAAAAGTAAGTTTGTATTTGTAAATTTTTAGCCAAAACATTATAAGTAAACACGCCTCCGAAGAATTCGGTCTTTTTTTCCTTCTCATCTAACTTCAATGGAATTCTGCTCAATGGTATTAAATAAAAAATATCTAAGTTCCAAAGATTGGAATCCTGACCCAAGGTTGCTCTAGTTCCTTGGAAGGTATTTGTAGTATTCCTCCATTCATTCTTTGCAAACAATCGCCTATCAACTAACTCAAAAGCCATTCGACCTGCTTTAATAGAGAGAGGATAAGAAGATAGAAAACACCAATTGTCAAAATACAACTCTAAGTAAGCTTGGATTGGTTCGGAGCGATTTTCATCTCGGTTGGTTGCTGTGTAGACTGATTGAATGATTTGTGCATCTTCTACTTCTACTGTGAAGCGAAACGGATCTAATTTATTTTCCAATGACAAGAAAGCTCTATTACGCAAGAGAAAAGGTCGGTCGATTCTAATATCGTTTCTACGAAAATCGTTCTCCCTATATTCATAACGAACTCGTGAATCCACCCCTGCTACAATCCAATCAACATCAGAAAAATTTTCATAACCTAGATCAGAAATTTTTTTCGAATAATCAGGTGGAGTTTTAAGTCTTTTGGTGCCATAACTTCTCGCTTGGATACTTGCAGGTTGAGTAGATTGTTTAAATTGAGAATTCTCAATTGGATCTGGGGAATTCTTGCGAAGATTTTCTAAATCTTCACTAGCTTTTGATTCTAGAGCTCCTTCTTGGGGAAATAGATAGAAATTCCCAAAAAGCAGGACGAAGCCTATGGTAAAAATCAGAGACTTCTTAGCCGACCAGACGCTTATAATTAAAGCAAAATATTGTCTCAAAACGTAGATCCACCTCGATAAACCTTAAAGATCTATCTCTTTTATTGGATCATATTTCTGTTATAACAGATTTATGTCAAATAAAATCAAACAATAGCCAGGATAATTCCAAAAAATTAGAAATTTTCTACTATATTGAACTATTCTAATCTTCTGAAGATTTTTCTTTTTCGAGGATTTCGCTAAGAATATTCTTCATTACTTCGGGTGGCTGTGCTCCACTGAAGGCATACTTTTCATTGATCACATAAAATGGAACACCCGTTACTCCTAGTGCGCGCATATTCGTTTCTTCCTGAATGGTCTCTTCTAAGTATTCATTCAATTCCCAAAATTTTACCAAACGATCTTCAGGAATTCCAACAGCTAATGTTATTTCGTGCAAAATGTCTTGTTTCGTTAAGTCTTTATTATGCGAGAAGTAGGCTTCAAATAGAGCATATGCCATATCCTCTTGCAAACCATAGTCCTTTGCCAAGCGAATCAATCGATGCGAGTGCAAAGTGTTCGGCTGTTGTATTCCCGAAAGAAATTCCATTTGAATTCCTGATTGGGCTGCTGCATTTTTAGTCCTTGAAAAGATCGCATTCATTTGATCCAGACTACCAAATTTTGCAGCCAAGACTTCATCACGAGGACGTCCTTCCATAGGAATTGTAGGATCTAGACGAAAAGGTTTCATCTCAACTTCCAACTCATTATCAGGATTTTCGTCCATCCATAACTTACTTCCCTTATCCCAATTCGCTTTGCCAATATAGCACCATGGACAGACTACATCCGAAACAATTTGCACTTCTAATTTCATAACTATTAGACAATATTCTATCTTTAAATTAAAATGAAATAGAAACTTCTATCATAATCATGATTCTACCTAGTGATTCCATCAAAATTCTAGAGCAAAAGAAAATAGCTGAATCCTTATTCTGCATTTATCTTGGGAAAGTGGAGCATGAGGAATTACCTAATTGATCCATCCATTTCTTATGAATGTCCTGAACAAGATCTAGCAATGTTGGATCTTTTTAGTTCTGTACTAAGCCACGAAAGTAAGATAGAAATCCTAGATCAACTTCAATACGATTATTCCCAATATATAGAACGAGTCCCTTTCTGGCAGATTTATCCTTTATTAGTGCATGTTGTACTCTTTGGTAAGAATTACATCCCTTCTTTAAATCAGGCATGGTTAAAAATTGCAAATGTATGATGTATAGCTTAAAAAAAAAACATATATTTATTATGCTATAAAAGGAAAATTACGATTTATCTGGAGACTTGTAATTTTAAAAATTGAATTAACTTCAATCAAAATTTATCTTTAAAATTACTTAACAATACTAATTATGTTTTTAGCTTATCATTAGCCTGAGGCTTAAAAAGGGCGATTAAATATTTTAAAGAAAAGAGAACAATGAAAATAAGTATCCAGGCGGAAAGACTTGAAAGAAGTTTCTCACCACCGAATACCTTTTCAAAATGGGCATTAAAATGATTTACAAAATGCTTATCTAATTTAACCACATAGACCCAACCGGCATGAATACCGATGGAAAAATATAGACTTCCCGAATAGACTCTTGATAGGGCTAAGATTATACCTATTAAGAAAAGTCCTAGAAATTCAGGAACTAAAAGCAACCAATCAGAAAAAGGTCGTATAAAGTGAGTGGAAGCAAATATAAAGCTCGAAATGTAAACTGTTGTGATATTGCTATAGTCTTCGCGTAGGCTTTCGAAAAGAAAACCACGGAAAAACCATTCCTCAACAGTTGAAATAGTAAAGACTACAAACAATTGAAGAACTATATCTATATAAAATTTATTAGAAAATTCTTTAGATTTAATGGAAGAATCATGTATGAGCAGATGAATTAATATTAAGAGAACCATTGTTGATAAACCAACTAAAAACCCACCAACTAGCAGTCTATAACTGCTAGAATCTTTCTGCAAACCATAAGAAATCAAATTTCTTTTTTCTACCCTCTTGCAATAAAAAATCATTATGAAAAAGAGACTTATAGTCAAAAGTCTTGAGAAAATTCTTAAGAAATGAAATGGTTTGGCTTCATTGTACCCACTTAGAATTAAATCTTGTGCCAAATAGAATAGAGAGGCAAATAGGAAGCTAATAGCTACTGCTAATGAAATGATCTGAGTTATTTTACGAAAGGCATTCAATGTGAGAATCAGACTAAAAAAATAACTTCATTTTGACAACTTTTTTCCATACCTGCGTTACATTCGGAGCCTAATCAGATAAAACCAATCGGAACCCCTCGTTATATTGCAGAAATAAAAAGTATAAAAAAGGATTGAAAATTAAAACAATCTTTCCCATCCTAGAGTCTAAAAGGAAAGGTGTAAGAATGAAGAAATCTCTATCAACATTAATATTATTTTCAGCTATCCTATTTACAGCAGGCCTATCTGCATCAGTTTGCCCAGGAAAAGAAAACCGTTCTGGTATCTGCCCCGGTAAAGAAAACAGAACACTCACTTGCCCAGGCAAGGAAAATTTGAGTGGAACTTTTTGTCCTGGAAAGGAAAACCTTTCAGGTTCGCTGGCATGTCCAGGCGGTAAAGAATAGACTTATTTATTAAGTTAGAATTCTTATTGAGAAACCCCAAGATTCACTTGGGGTTTTTTATTTCTACTTTCTAATCACAAAAACTTCTGATTCTCCTCTATTTCTATTTCAAACATAAATTAATTGATTTGATCTCTATGCTTATTTAAATCATATAAACTTCATATTTTTCAAATTAATTTTCACTCTATCTAATTCTGGAAATATTAGATTTATGATTTATGTTGTTTTATTTCTAATCAAGTGAGTCTATAAAACTCAAAACTTCTACTTCAATTTTTTCTTTATCTGATTTCACAAAATCACTCATCAAAACATGAGCTCCATATTCAATTCGTGTTTTTTTAGATTTAGGGTTTGGCTGAAAATGTTCATAAGCCTCTAACATTGCTGCAACGCTTGCCGTTGGGTCTTTCTCATCGTCATTTTTTTCATAATACAAAAGGTGAATTGGAAGATTCAGTTTCACATAAGTCTCGTCACGTGCTATATATTTTTTCAAATCGATAATATTATAAATTGCAGATACATATTGTTCGGTATACCAATATTTTCCGTAATCATCTGAAATCATTGCTTGCTTCACAGGGTCTTTGGTCGATTCTTTGCCTGATTTACGTAATGGTCCATTGATTAATAAAGCAAGAGTGTAGCCACCAGGATATTCTAATATTTTAGCCTTAGAATTTGCAAATTCATAAAATGGAGAAACAAGTATCATCGCATGTATGAGATCTGGATTTTCAGCTGCAAGATAAGTTGATATCAATCCACCCATGCTTGTTCCAATTACGATAACTTTCTCACCTAAAGCTTGGGTTTCTCTAAGCGCTATTTCGTTTTCTTGTAAATATTGATTATAAGGAGTATCACGATGTTCTTCTTTATTTGTTCCATGACCTGGTTGTCGAATATAGTACGTATTGTACTTATAGTGCTTAGCCACCTTATCGACTATAAATTCTCCCTCTTTACGACAAGCGCCAAATCCATGTATATAAACCAAAGCATATTTAGTTTTACCTGGAGAATACCTTGTAAGCTTTTCTTCGCAGCCCGGACGAACATTTTTATCTTTGCTTTCTTGAAGCTTTAATTGGTAATACTGTTCAAAATTTTTACTAGCTTGGTAGGCGTTCTTTTCGAACCGATAGTCCAAAGAAGAACAGGCTAGTATAAAAAGAAATAGTAAGAATGCACCGTATTTTTTCATAACACTATCTATAAGATTATGGAAATAATAGTAAACAGTAAAATTTTATTTTATATTTAGTCATATAAGACATTTACGATACAAATTGTATGCCAATTTTGCAGATGACAAGCGGTATTCCTTTTCCAAGCTAGACAGAGCATGTCCTTTTTATCTAAACTCTTTCGAAGAAACAAACCAAACCTTGATGGAAAGATTCATGAATTTCTTTCCAAAGCCTCAAATCTAGAACCTACCTTAACTAGGCAATTGAACCTCGTTTTTGAAACAAAGATGGAAGCAATCCTTCCTGAGAAAACACCTTCCTGGAACGATTACTACGATTCTTTGGCGAGCATCCAGGTCTCTGATTTGCCTTTTTCTTCTTGGGACCTAATTAAAGATTTAAGTCTAGGTCAATTTCTTTCAGATGATGTGGCTGATGTCTTTATTGATGCAATGGTCCAGCCTTCCCTAATTCCAAATAAAGACCTAATCCAAAGGCTTTTTAAACAACAAGAAATTGGGGAGATGATAAGCTCTGGTCTTCAGAAGATTATTACAGAAATCAATCAAAAATTAAACCCACTTTCAGCAATGTTTAAGAGTTCTGGATTTGAATCTCAGATTTTCAAGATCATTGATAGTTTTATTCCAGGTATTCAGGAAACTATTGTTAACAAAATCATGAATCTTGCTTCTGACAATCAAGCTTCAGGAATTTTTAAGAATACTATGAAGATAGTCTTAGATGTAAAGCCTTCCGATTTTGCTCTTCCATCAGAAGCTATATTGAAAAATACTCAAGAGAAGTGGATTAACTTTATAAACAAATTAAAGAATGATTCACAATTTAAACATGAAGTCTCCAAAATTGCAGACAGATTGTACTCTCAATTTCGAATTACTTCCAGTAATAGAATGTTAAAAGAATTTTTATTCTTAACGAATGATGACTATATTAAATTTCGAAATTTGATGACCAAACAAATTGCTAAGAATATGGTCGAGTGGAATAAAGAAACAGGAATCGTTTCCAAAGAATTATCAGCCTTCTTTAATGATATTCATAGTATTTAATCACATTCTTTTTCTAAAAAGTATTTATCAATTCTTAAGCAATGAAACACGTTCTATTTATATGTAGCCAAAACAAACTTAGAAGCCCTACAGCAGAACAAATATTCAAAAACAATATTGGAATAGTAACATTATCTGCTGGAACAGATAAAGATGCAGCTTACCAAGTTTCATTGGATGATATTGAATGGGCTGATGAAATATTTGCAATGGAAAAGAGACACAAGAATTTATTAACTAAACGATTCAATTCTCATCTTAAAAATAAAAAAATTATAACTCTAAATATACCCGATGAATATAAATACATGGATCCATTTTTAATTGAAATTCTAAAAGAAAAGTTGAAAGACTTTATAAATTAACTCAAAATGAACTAATTTTTATAAAATAGAAATATTACAATTTTCCATAATTAGGTTTTATTTTAATAAAAAAGTATTTATAATTATTACAATAAAGCTAAAATAATAAAAATAATTAATTTACGTATAGACCTAATTTGCCAGGACAAAATACTTTTCTATTAGATGGAAACCTATTATAAATGGAAAAAAAGTATTTACTTTGTAACATTTATTTTCTTCCTTTTACCTTTATACACTGAAACCAATCCTAAAAATAAAATTTCCGAAGGTAAATTAATTATTGGTTCAAATATAGAATCCTCTATCTCCTTGGATGGTAAATGGAAATTTTATTGGAATAAATTTCGTCCAGAAATCCAAAATGATTCTAATTTTATTTATCTTCCCGTACCTTCCGCATGGAAAGGATTTCCTTTAAATGATGGAGGAGAAAAAATTCCTGCTCATGGCTATGGTACATATGTAATAGATGTCTCAATTGATAAAAATATTGATATAAGTAATTTATGTATTCGTTTTAATGATTTTGGCTCATCTTACGAAGCCTATGCTAATGGAATCCTAATTGCCAAAAACGGAAAAGTTGCTTCTAATAAAGAAAACTATCAATTTGATATGAAACCAATTATAGCTAAATTTCCTCCTGGTATAGGGAACGAAATCTTAATTGAGATAGAAGTTGCTAATTATGATAACACAAATGGAGGATTTTGGAATCATGCTTATCTTGGAAAAATTGATACACTTTATATCGAAAAATCTTTCGAAACATCTTTAAATTATTTTTTCATTGGAATAACATCTATAATTGGTCTATATTCCATTTTGTATTATTTTTATATGAAAAGTTTTAAGTCTTCTTTTTATTTCGGATTATTCTCATTACTACTTGGATTTAGGACTGCATTAACAGGTGAAAGGATATTTTCTGAATGGTTCCCTGACTTACCATTTTACATTACCTACAAAGCCGAATACTTAACTATGTATCTTTCTTTGCCTTGCTTTGCAAAATATACAAGTCATCTAATTCCCAATAAATTCCCAAAATATATTGTTAACGCATTTATAGTAGTTACCTTGATCTGTTCCTCAATAGTTCTCTTTTTCTCTGCAAGCATTTATAGCCATACACTTTCCATAATACATCCATTGATTATCTTGTATGGTTTAATAATTTGTTATTATCTTTTTAAATCCATAATGGATTCTTCCTCAAATGCATTATTAGTGTTAATATCCTTAATATTTTTATTATTAGCAACAGTTAATGATATTTTATTTCACGAAACTATAATAAAATCAATGATACTTGTACCTTATGCACTCATTCTTTTTATTTTGTTGCATGGAATTTTATTAGGTAAGAAATTTGCCTCGTCTTACATCAAAGCAAAATTTCTAACAAATGAATTAGTTATGGCAAACTCTAATCTAGAGGATAAAATTCGAAGTAGAACTAAAGATCTTCAATCTAAAATATTAAGTATTTCTAATGATTTAAATTATGCTAAAAGTATTCAAGAAAGAATACTCGGTGAAAAATCAATCATTGATGATAATTTTGAATTTCAGGCAATTTACAGACCAATTGAGGAATTAGGTGGAGATTATTTTGATGTATTTGAATATACTAAGAATAACTATCGTATTATAGTCGCAGATGCCACTGGACATGGAGTTCAAGCTGCACTTGTAACTATGGCAATCAAATCTGAATATGAATACGCTAAATTTAAATTTAAAACACCCAGTGAAATTCTTGGTTTTTTAAACCTCCAATTTTGCAAAAAATATAAAAATCTAAAAATGTATTTTACTTGTGTCGTTTTAGATTTTAATTCTACCACAGGAGATTTGAATTTTTCTTCAGCAGGACATCCTGATCAAGTAATAATTAGAAGTTCAAACACCATAGAAGAATTACAAAGTCAAGGTTCCATAATAGGACTCTCTATGAATTTTTCTTATGCAAACAAACAAAATATAATTAATAGTAATGAAACAATTTATCTATTTACAGATGGATGGGTAGAACAGTATAATAGAAAAAAAGAAATGTATGGGGAATCAAGATTTCATAATTCCTTATTAAAACATAATTTTTTAAACTTATCAGAGAGACTCGAGAAGATAGAAAAAGACACAGATGAATTTTTAGACGGAATGCTGATTCAGGATGATCTTGCACTGATTGGAATAACTAAAAAATAAAGCAAATATTTTAAATTAAAGGAGCATATATGATTACAACAAACAAAGAAATCTGTAAGAAATTTTTTGATTTAATAAATTCTAAAGATTACGATCAAGCTTTTGGACTTTTTGATGAATCCTTAGAATGGCATATTATGGGGACTGCCAATGTCTCTGGAATTTATGATAAAAGAAAAATAAGCTTAGGTTTCAAAGGTCTGGGACGCTCATTTGAAGGATTTAATTTTACTTTAGCTGAGATTACTGCAGAAGAAAATAGAGTGTCTATTATTGCTGAGTCTAAAGCGACTCGAAAGAGTAATGGAAAAAAATACAACAACCATTATCATTTTCTTTTCATACTCAAAGAAGGAAAGATTATTCTAGTTAAAGAATTTTTTGACACCATACATGCAAATTGGGTAGAATTACCCGACTAACATTTTAGTTTCTATAAGTTAAATTCTTGCGAATCTTTATAGACTCTAGAATATTGAATGAGTGGAAGAAGAAAATCAAGATAAAAGCCAACGAAGCCTTACTTATGGGACAAGCAGACTTGCTCCAGCGATTCGACTCGTAGACCGAGCTAAAGAAATAGAACTTGCTCATGAATCAATCAAATCTCATACACATGGAAAGCTGGATCTTATTTTAAAACAGATCCGTCATTTGCAACAAGAAGCAAATTCAATTCTAGAACAAGCTTCTATTGATGCAGAATTGCATGCTGTGAAATGTAACTTTGAGAAAAAAATTGACCAACCCTATCATCTTTATGAAAAAGAGGATGGTAATAAATACTTTTCCTTTGTTTCGCCTGATGAATGGGGAGGTAACCCTCCGCATAAATTTATCGCAAGCTACGTGATGAAATCAGACCGAAGTTTCAAGCTTTGGGCAGAAGAAGAATTATCTTATTAAGTATTAATGCCAATTTATTATTATAAAAGTTTATCCTTAGACCAATTAGCAGAACAATTATCTCATAATATAAATTTTAAATTTAAGGATTCCAAGAATCCACTTTACTCTTCGATTGTTGTTATACCTAACACAAATATACGAACATGGCTACAGTTAAAAATTGCTAAAATTCAAGGGATCTCTTTGAATCTTACTTTTGAATTTTTTGAAAATTTAATAACTAGATATTTTTTTGAGAAAAAAGGAACACAAAAGGATAAAAGTGTTTTTGAATCAAAATTATCCAGTCAGAATAAAATTCTAAGTTACTTAATAAAGGAAAAAGAATCTAAGCAACTTTCCCAATTTTCTAAATATTTGAATAATATATCTAGAGCCTTCTCTCTGAGTAGTAAAATCAGAAGCCTATTTGATGAATATGAATTCAATCGACCAAATTGGATTACGCAATGGTCTGAAGATTTAGGTAGAAAAGATTTAATACCTGTAGTTAAATCAAATTTACAATATATTGAGTCTTCAAATATTTCAGAATTTCAAATAAAATTATACAAAGATGTTTTTCTAAATAAGAAAAATGAGAAGATTCGTACGAATCAATTTTTATTAAATAAAGAAAATAGAAATGATGCTAAGAAGGATGACTTTACTTTTCCATCTATACATATATTTTGCCTAAGCAATTTATCCGAACTTTATGTACAAATCTTGGAAGAAATATCTATTAAAGATGAAATTGATATTTTCTTTTACCAATTCTTTACAGATCTTCCAAAGATTGAGCAAGAGAATTTAAAATCTTCTCCGCTACGCTGGGCAAAATCACAAAAATACCTTGCTGAAAAAATTGAGTCCATTTCAGAAAGATCAAAATTTTCAACAAGCTTACTTTCGAATCAAACAGAAATAATAGATAATAGATTAATCCTTCTTCAAGAATTTCTTCATGCGAAAATTTCAAAAGAAGAATTACATTTAAAAATTAATGATATCCAACTAGAAGACGGCATTCGCTTCTGGAATGCTTCTTCCATCTTCAGAGAAGTAGAAGCAGTCGCACATGATATATTGAATAAAGTTCAAAACTGTCATGAACCTAATAAGAAATTATCCTATTTAGACTTTTCCATATTGGTTACAGATATCAATCTATATAGACCAGCCATAGAATGGGTATTTGATGGGGGAATTCTTCTACAAGAATCAAAAGATTCCACTCCTACTCGTTATAAGATTCCTTATTCTCTCACTGATCTGAAAGGCATCGACAATTCATTTCTATTCAGAGGTTTACTTGATATCTTTAAAATTTGTGAGAATGATCAAATCAAACAGGACGATGTGATCACTCTTATATCCAATCCAATCTTTGGATTTATAAATCAAGACTCAAGCTTGGATGAAAATGATATAAAGGATATATTACTAAACCTTGGTGCTTATTATGAAGAGGAAGGAAGAGAGTCAGATTTATTTCAAATTTCAAAATCTATTCAAAAATTAAGGATGTCAACTGTTTTTGACTCTGACTTACTTAATCAAAAACTAGATATGGGAACTAATACTCGTTATTCTGATAATGAAATACAATTTATATCTTTAATTTGGAACAAGATTCTAAATACAAAAAAAATCATAAGGCAATCTCTAAAGGAATCTAATTTCACAAAATCATCTTTGCAAAATATTTTTTTTGCTCTAGATGATATTTTTAATTTTGAAGACGAATTTGAGCGTGAAGCAAGTAATTTTCAAGAATGGTATGAATCCGTTTTAGAATGGGAGAGTTTCGAATTTAATGATTTTATAGAAGGTATCGAGATGCTCAAATTATTAACAAATAGTATCTTTGATAAAATGCCATATCGGCATGGTTCTTTTCTGATAGAAGGTGTAAGTGTATCCTTGCTTCAACCTATGCGACCGATCCCTTTCGAGCATGTATATATTCTTGGTCTAGGTGAAGGGAAATTTCCAGGAAAAATTGATCATTCTAATTTAGATCTACGAAAACAAGTTCCTGAGCCTTGGGATTCTAACAAAATTGAAATTCAAGAATCACTTCTCTGGGAAGCACTACATTCTGCACTTTCATCGATTACTCTATCCTATATTGGAGAGGATACTAAGGAACAAAAATCATTTAATCCTTGTTCGCATTATTATGAACTGATGACTGCATTCTCCGTGGATGAACCATATAAAATTCCATTGCATAGCTATAGCAATAAGTATTTGGATTCAACAAATTTAAAATATAAATCTTATGATTTCACTTTACGATTACTGCATGATAATAAATTAAATTTAGATCAGTTTTTACCTAAATTTGAAACTGAAAATCATGATCAAATTGCTAATCAAATTCAAACAAAGCCAACTATTGATATTATCGATCTATCAAAATATATGATAGATCCTTTGGACTCTTATCTCAAAAAGCAATTGGGAATGTATTTGGATGATACAAAGATTGATACAGATGGCTATGAAATTTTCACGCTAGAAGCATTAGAAGATTCCGCGCTTTTCAAAAAAATATATCCACTAATGATCGAAGATCTTGTTAAATCTGAAGATTGGTCTTGGGATGATGAAAAAATTAACCTGACTATTGATGCTATAATATTAGAAGAACAAAGAAATTCTCGATTTCCTCAATCCATTTATTCCGAATTACAAAAAAAATCTATGCTAGAATATCTCAGGATTGCTTCCGAGATATTTCGTTCCTGGAAGCCCAATTTACAAGGGGGAGAATATTTTCATACATTAAGTATTGGTGATACGGGAATACGATCATCGAAAGATCATTTATTGAAATGTAGAAAGTTAAATACACTCGAGATCCCAACTTCTTTTAATTCTTCGATAAAACTTTCTGGAGAATGGAATAACATAATCTTAAAAGATAACAAAATATTTTGGTTAAATATAGGAACACTCGCATTTGATTTAAAAGATGGCGATGGCAAATTTATTAAAAATAATGCACGTAGCTTTTTATCTGCATTGGCCCTTAATAGTTTAAATGAAAAATTAATTATTTATTCCATGAAATCTCGACCTAAAGATGTGAATAAGGATACCATGAAAATTGATTTTTCAATCTTACTTGAATCAAAAAATGATTCATTGAATTCTATGGAGTATTTAACTCAAATTGCAAATCAATATATAAATAAAGATCCAATCCTTTTTCTAACAAAATCATTTGAAGAATATTATTTGGAAAAAAGTAAATTAAATCCAGCTCCACAACCAGAAGAAATATTCCAAGACGATCAATCTTGGAAGCAATATCTTATTGATAATTCAGAAGATGTAGTAAAAGAATTATCCGAAACAAGTAGACTCTACCCTAATGTTATGGATTTTATTTTAGAATCGAATTCTTTAAATTTTGCAAAAGCATTCTTTTATCCATTGCTTCAATATTGGAAACCTGTTAGATGAATCATCCTATAAAATCAAAACATCAATTCATCAATGCTTCTGCTGGTACAGGGAAAACATTTACCATCATGGAAATCATGATGGATTTAATTGAAGATGATTATAAAATAAGTGAGAAGAACAATCCAAATATCCTTAGCAAAATATTGATTCTTACATTCACCGAAAAAGCAACTGGAGAATTAAAAAAAAGACTCAGAGAGAAGCTTCAAGAAAAAATTCAAGTCTCTACCAACAAAAAGAATAATTCCAAAGATCCAAAATTTAAAAATATAAATGTGATACCAAATTTAGATTATACAGTTTATCTACAAAATTTGGATTTATGTAATATTTCTACCATACATGGATTCTGTAATATGGTTATTCGAGAATATGAATTAGAAACACTTACTTACGAAGGTTCTAGTTTGGTTCCGATTCAGGAAAAAATTAAACAAGCGCTATATAATATACAACACAATGAATGGTTTGTCAAATCAGATTTAGGCAAAAAAAATCTCATTGATCTGCTTCATTCTACGAAATATTTCAATGAAGGAAAAGAATTTGTTACCTATGCAGCAGAAAGTTACTTAGCCGGACGGGAATACTCACCGCATTGGGAAGAATTTAAAGACTTTGAAAAAGGACTAGAAGAATCAATTGAAATTCCAACTGATGTATTTTCAGATTTAAAGGACTCTATTGCAAGTTTTGTAAACAAATTAGAAGAATTTCATATAGCCGACTATTTAAATGGAAAGTTAGCTAAAAAGTATATTAATTATTGGAATACGTTAAATGATTTATTTCTTAATTTAAAACCAGATGATACTTTATCATTAATCGAAATTGATGATTTCTTAATTTCTGATAAAGTAACCAGAACAGAAAATAAAATTGAATTACATGGGATTGAAGTATTTTATTTTTCTATACATCTTTTTAAAATAGATTACAAAAGTCATTTCGATGATAATTTTAAAAATGAATCCATTCGGATTATGGATGCTTTAAAACCAATCTTCAATCAATCATTTTCGAATTTAAAAAATAACTTTCTCGGCTATACAATTTATCTTACTATCAAAATTCTAAAAGAAGAATTGCAAAAATCTAAATGGATTTCTTACGATCAAATGATTCAAATTGTAAATGAATCCATTCAATCAAATCCTGTATTAGTACAATCCTTACGAGAAAGATTTGATATCTGTATAGTTGACGAATTCCAAGACACAGATCAAAATCAGTATGAAATATTTCGTAAAGTTTTCTTAGAAGATTCGAAGGATACTGGTAAATCATTAATCGTCATTGGAGATCCCAAGCAGTCCATCTATGGATTTCGTGGTGCGGATATGGAGACCTACTTCCAAGCAGAAGAAGATCTAAAAAATTTCAGAAGAAAAGAGCATTTAGACACTAACTATCGTTCTGTTCCCGAATTAGTAGAAGCTTATAATCAGATCTTCTTTGGTGAAAAAGATAGTCCTGAGCAAAACACGTTCTTTCCTATCAAAGAATTAACTGATAATTCTACTTCGCAAATTTTAGAAAAATATAAAATAAATTATGAAAAAGTGAAATCGCCTACCGAATTAAAGATACATTTGGATGAAAAATTCAAAGAAGGTCCAATTCATTTTATTAGAATAACTCAGTCAGAGCAAGCTAATATTGGATATTTTAAAAGCTCTTGGGCGGAATATATAGCAAATGAAATTATCAAACTAGTAGATTCAAAAACAGGGTTTCAATACAAAAAAGAAAATGAAGTCAAAACTTTATCATACAGTGATATTGCTATTCTTGTAGAAAGTAAGAATCAAGGTTTATTAATTCAACAATTTCTCAAACGAAAATCAATTCCTTACTCCTATTACAAAGAAAGAGGAATTTACCAATCGCCTGAGGCTTATCAGGTTAAAAATATTTTTGAATGCCTTCTTGATCCAAACAGACCATCATCCTATCGCAAACTATTGCTATGTGATCTTTTTCAAATTCATCCTTCATATTTAACTAATTTCGATGAGCATTCCATTGAGTCATATGAAAAATCAATTATTGACAAATGGAAAAATTTAGTTCAAGTAAAGAAATTCGCTGAGCTCTTCAGAAGTATAGAACAAGATACAAAAATACTCTGGAATCAGAAGGATTATAATATTATTTGGGAAAGAAAAATTACTAATTATAGGCAAATTTTTAACAAACTTCTTCAATTTCAAATTAAGAATAGATCTGATTTAAGAGAACTTTCGCAAGAACTTGAGAAAATGATACAAGATTTAAAATCAGAAGAAGAACAACCTTTATTCGATAAAGAAACCGAAAAAGATGCAGTTCAAATTTTAACACTACACGCAGCCAAAGGTTTAGAATGGCCTATAGTATTTCTCTTTCCATTCAAATGGATTGATTATAAGTTAAAAAAAGCTGATGCTCCTGTTTGGGATGAAACATTAGCTAGGCGAGTGTGGAAGATGCATCAATTCCATTCGATCAATGAAGAATATAAAACTAAAAATTTAAATGAAAATAAACGACTGTACTACGTTGGTATCACAAGAGCTCAATTGAGACTCTATCTTCCTGATTTAGAATATTTTGCAAAAGATCAATTGTATTATAAAAGAATCATACAATCTAGGATAAGCTCGATTCGCAGAATTTTAGAAGAATCAAAGTCCAATAAGAATTTTACATTCATCGATTGGAGTCCTCCCAATGAAGCGTCAAGTATTACTAAAAGTATAAAATCAATAAAAACAAATTCTGTTCATAAATCAAATTCTATTTTTCATTATTTCGATATCAAAAATTCACCGAAATCAAATCGATTATTGAGCTATTCAAGCTTAGCAAAATTTTCATCTGAAATGAATGCTCTTTTACCAGAATCAAATTCAAAAAAAAACATAGATGATGAACAAGATGTAACCCTTATTGATACGGAAAGTATTTATGATATTATGGATCACTTTTTACCTTTAGGTAAAGAAACAGGAGAATACTTACATAAATTATTAGAATTAATACCATTCAATATATATTATGCGAAGAATAAGAATCTTTTATTCACAAATCAAGAAAATGAATGGGATACTATTCTTCTACAGTCTTTCATTCGATATGGAGTCTATAAGAAAAGCCAAGCTGCAGGAGAAAGCATTAAATCTATTGAAGATTTTGTAAAAAGCAACTTCCGCAAAGAAACAAATCAAATACTTTGGAATACAACAAATGCTTTGATACCATTAGAAAACGGAAAGAACATTAAATTATCCTTATTAAATAAAAATGATTATGTTTCCGAAATGCTATTTCATTATAAATCTTACAAGGATAATTTAATCAAAGGTTATGTTGATTTAATTTTCATTAAAGATGGAAAATTCTATATTGCTGATTATAAATCTAATCATTTAGAAGATCCTTCACCTGATGGAATTTTACAAAAAATTCAAGATGAATCTAGTAGTTATTACCTTCAAAGAGATCTTTATGCTCTAGTGCTCTTGGATTATTTGATAAAATTATACGACGAAGAAGAAGCTTTATCAAAGTTTGGTGGAGTGCATTTCTTTTTCTTAAGATACATGAAAGAAGGAAATTCAGAAGGAATATATTCAGACATCAACTCACCTGGGCAAAAGTCTTGGACTAAAGAACGATTCATTAATATTCAAAATGATTTAAACCTTCGCATTGAACCTATCATGCAGATAATACCATGAGCAATAATATTCAAATAGAATTATACACAGAATCTCTCATCGAAGATTTAGAAGCATCGAAGAATTTAGGTACGCTGAAGGAATTCATAACTAGGCTTCTTCATCAAATTCTAATCTCCCAACAATCAGGCAATCTAGCAATTGATTGGAATGAAATCGAAGATAAACCAATCTCTTGGGAAGAAATTTCCAAATTAAATATTTCATTTTTAGTTTTTCAAGAAATCAATAGTCAAAAACTAATATATCTACAGAAAACATTTTCACAGAAAAAAATCTTAGAAGATAAAATTTCATCTTTAATTCATTTCAAATGGAAAGATAATAACTATGATTTAATTAGAATAAAAAAATCAATTCAAATATTAGAAAATCAAATACAATTACAAAATCCAAAATTTATTCTAAATGATGAGCAAAAGAATGCTATTCTGTCTTGCATTTCAAATCCTTTTCATATCATCTCAGGAGGACCAGGAACAGGAAAGACAACTATAGTTGCATTCATAATTAAAGTATTAGAAGAGATAGGAGAATTGCCTGGATTAGATCAAATTGCATTAGCAGCACCTACCGGTAGAGCAGCGCAAAGATTAACAGAATCCATTCAGAATTCACTACAAATTCTCAACTCAGATTCATCTTCTAAAAATTCATCAAAAGATCAATTAGGACTCTCTGATTTGAGAGGACAGACAATACATAGTTTATTAGTAACCAAACGATACTTAAATGGTTTTTACTATAATAGAGAAAGATATCTACCGCAAAGATTAATTTTTATAGACGAGACATCTATGGTCGATCTAGATATGATGATTTCACTATTAGAAGCCTTACCTCCTGATGGAATAAAGTATCGTATAATTCTAATAGGAGATCCTAATCAACTACCTTCTGTCGATAAAGGTGCAGTCATAAATGACCTCATTAATTCTCTCAAAAGTTTTTCAAATTTAGTAACACATTTAACAATTAGCAATCGTCAACAAAAACAAGCTAATGGTCAAATTTCTAAAATTCAATCAACTGCTGAAGAAATTATAAAAATATCTTCAAATAAAAAAGAAAGAGAAAAACTTTCCGATCTTGATCTTCCTTTATTTAACTCAATAATAAATCTTCCACTCTCACTACATATTGATCATTTTCCCTTAATCAAATCTTTACTTAATGATAAAGAGAATGTCGAACAAATTGCACGAATCTTTATCGAAAAATCTAAAACAGTAAATTACCGTGATGGTTTGTTAAAGAAATTGTGGAATGAGATTTTTCTAAATCAAATTGAGGAAATAACTAAATGGAATATACTTAATTATGAACAATTAAATTCCTCTGATATTTATTTTAAATTTCATGAAATCATCAATCAGTTTCGTTGCCTAACCGTTTTTAGAAAAGGTTATTATGGAGTAGAAGGATTGAATGCAGGTATAGAAATTTTAGCTAAGAAGGATCTCTATCCTATGATTGGCTCCAAGACAACTTTCAACTGGAGTATCCAAAGAAGAAATCTCTCTGGAAAATTATACTACGCAGGTCTTCCCATAATAATTTCTGAAAATGATTCCAATCGAAAGCTCTTCAATGGTGATATTGGTTTGGTAGTACCAATAGGGGAAAGTTCAAATTCTGAACTTCGTGCAATCTTTGCAATCAACAACCAACTCGTATCGTTCGCCCTCGATACCTTGCCTAAGCATGAACATGCATATTTTCTAACAGTTCACAAGAGTCAAGGATCTGAATATGATAATTTACTTTTTTATCTTCCCCCTGAAACTACGAAAGCATCTGATGAACGGAACAATCAACTATCCAATCGACAAATTGTTTACACGGCTATTACTCGAGCGAAGAAACAAGTCTTCCTAGCCTGCGAAGGCGATTCCTGGAATACAGCCTTACAAAATAGCCTAGCTCGAATAACAGGATTTAAACTTTAATTTAAACTCATTTGTTTTTCAAAAGCTAAAATTTTATCCCAATGTTTCAAAGTCACTCCAATATCATCCAATCCATTGGTTATTCTTTCAGAAATTTCCTTTGGCATACTAAATGAGTATTCTTCCTCTCCATGAAATATTAGCATTTTGGATAAATCCACATGAAGTGTCATGTTTGGATTTATGTTCACTTTGTCCGCAATCGATTCCAATATTTGTTTAGGCAATTTAATTAAAGCTAGACCATTTTTTGCAGCATTCCCATAAAAAATATCTGCAAAAGATTCAGCCAAGATTACTCTAAATCCATAATCTACTAAAGCCCAGGGTGCATGTTCACGACTAGATCCACATCCAAAATTCTCACCAGCAATTAAGATACTTGCCTCTGACCATTCTTCTTGGTTCAAGATAAAATCAGGATTTTCCTTAGTTCCATTCTCATCTAGATACCTCCAGTTAAAAAATAATAATTTACCGAATCCTATTTTATCTGTTTTCTTCATGAATTGCTTAGGTAAAATTTGATCTGTATCAATATCATTTCTTAGTAAAGGCAATACGCGGCCTCTATGCTCACTCCATGCTTTCATTATTTTTCTCCTTTTATCATCTGATTAGTTCTTGTGAATTCTTCTAACTGTTTTTTTCCACCTAATTTTCCTAAGATGGCAGTAACCGCAGCTACCTCAGGACTAACTAAATGTGTTCTACCACCTTTACCTTGTCGATTTTCAAAATTTCTATTAGAAGTAGAAGCTGATCTCTCACCTTCTTGCAAATGATCGTCATTCATTCCAAGGCACATAGAACAACCTGGATGCCTCCATTCGAACCCAGCTTCTAAAAGAATTTTATCCAAACCTTCTAACTCCGCATTTCTCTTTACTCTACCTGAACCTGGAACTACAATAGCGCTAACTTCAGGATGGACTTTATACCCCTTGGCAATTTCAGCCACTCTTCGAATATCCTCTAGTCTCCCATTCGTGCAAGAACCAATGAACACTTTGTCAACCTTGATATCTTGCATCCTCAAGCCTGGTTTAAGATTCATATATTCCAAAGCTAATCTTGCTGTTGTCTTTTTGTGAGAATCTAAATTACTTTCTGGATCTGGGACAGCTCCATCTATAGATACAACCTGAGATGGGTTCGTTCCCCAACTAACCATTGTATAGCATTCTTTTAGATCCAATTCGATTTCTTTGTCGAATTTAGCATCTGTATCCGATTTAAAATTTTTCCATTTATTTACAGACTCTAACCAGGCATCACCTTTAGGTGAATTATCCTTATCCTTTAAATAAGAAAATGTTGTTTCATCCGCTGCAATCATACCTGACCTTGCTCCAGCTTCCACACTCAAATTACAGATTGTCATTCGTTCTTCCATGGACATTTTACGAATTGCTTCCCCTTGGAACTCAATCACATATCCCTGTCCACCTTCAGTTCCAATTTTAGAAATGACAAACAAGGCTACATCTTTTGCAGAAATTCCTAACCCTACTTCCCCTTGTAATTTCACTAAAAAAGTTTTGGACTTCTTCATTCGCATAGTCTGTGTTACGAATATATGTTCAATATCGGAGGTACCAATTCCAAAAGCCAGACAACCGAATGCACCGTGGGTCGATGTATGTGAATCACCACAGGCAACCACAGAGCCAGGTAAAGTTAATCCCAATTCAGGGGCAACAACATGGACAATTCCTTGGTCTGGATGATCTACATTTAAAACATTTACACCAAACTCTTTAGAATTTAGTAGCATCCAAACCATCTGTTGTTTCGAAATTGGTTCAGCTGAGTCTATACTTCTATTCCTTGTTGAAATATTGTGATCCACTACACCAAACGTTTTATCCAATCGATGGATATTACGTTTTGCATCACGCAAACCTTGGAAGGCTTGAGGTGATGTAACTTCATGAATCAAATGTTGATCTACATAGATAAGTGATTCCTCACCTTCCTTTGTAATTTCATGTGAATCCCAAATCTTATCATACAATGTCTTGCCTTGCATAAACATTCATCTCCTTTTAAATTTCTTTAATACTACCAGGAATGCGCATATAATGCAAATAAATCGGTTTAATAAGTCTTATAACAATTTTTTATAGCATAAAAATATAGCTCTACTTAAGATTGTGATAGAGTATGTATTGGTTTTGATAAATGGAATTTAAACAGATTAGGACATTCTTAGAAATTTGCGAAGCAGGAACCTTTCAAAAGGCAGCTCAGCAATTAGGGCTTTCTCAACCTGCACTCTCTAGGCAGATATTTCTTCTTGAGAAAGAATTGAAGGTTTCCTTAATGATTCGTGGCCCCAAGAATATTCTACTCACTTTTGAAGGTGAGAAACTATTGAATTATTCCAAAAAGTTAAAAGACCTCTGGGAAGAAATCAATGAGGCAATGAACCAAAGAGATAAAATAATTTCAGGTGATTATTCCATTTCCGCAGGTGGAACAGTCTCAGCTTGGATCCTTCCTAAAATCATCATCCAACTTAGAAAAAAATACCCTCAATTGAAACTTTCTGTTCGGGAAGGAGATAATTTAGATACAAGAGAAGCCTTATTAAAGGGAGAGGTGGACATAGGAATACTTACATCTCCCGTATCTCTACCCAATGTTATAGCTAGAAATTTTCTCAAGGATACAATAGTTCCTGTAGCTCCTAAGAATCATACAATTTTTCAATTACAGAAAAATATCCTGAAGCAAATAGAGAAAGAAAGTTTTATTTACTATCATCCATCCTCTTCTATGCAAATAATTATTGATAAGAAAATGAAATCTCTTAGAAAGAAATTAAGTCCTAAAGTTGGAATGGAACTGCGTAGTGTAGAATCTGTTATTAAGAGTATTGAGGCTGGGCTTGGGATTGGTTTTCTATCCATCTACAGCTTAACTTCTCAACTACTTCCTCTGCCCATTCCAGAGTTAACAATGGAAAGAAATTTCGCACTCTGCTACCGCAAAAATCTCCGACCTGGAATATCACTCTTAGCAGATGAAATCATTCAAATTTCGACAAAACTCTATAATTAATTATTTTCTCTTTCAAACTATTAATTGTAAATACGTAAAAAATATATAAAATATCCCCAAATAAGGTTTTTAAGCTTAATCTTTTAAATTTACTCAATAATAAAAATCTGTTGACTTTATATATAAATATTTATATATGTATCTTTATGTATAAATTCTGGATCTATTATGCTTAAATACGCAATTCTTGGTTTTCTCAATTACAGATCTATGTTTGGATATGAAATCAAACAATCTATGGATGGATCCATACAACATTTTTGGCATTCAAAATTGAGCCAGATCTATATAACTCTAAAAAGTCTTGAGAAAGAAAAGCTGCTTACATCTGAAATTGAAAACCAAGATGACAAACCAGATCGCAAACGGTATACGATTACAATTTTAGGAAAACAAGAGCTAAATGAATGGCTAAACAGCACACTCATGGATATTCCCCAGAACAAAGATGGGCTACTCTTGAAATTATTTTTTTCATCCCAAGTAAATAAACAAAATATCCTACAAGAACTTTCCTTGCTCCGTAAGCTACACCTCAAACAACTCACCCTCTACCAAACAGAGACAAAGGATATTATTGCAAAATCCAAAGCCTCCTCTCCTGATCTCAAAGATGATGGTATTCTTTGGGAAGCTACACGTAGAATGGGTGAAATGTATGAAACGATGTATATTCAATGGATTGACGAAACCATAATAACAATTCAAAAGAAATTTAAAGGGAAAAATATATAATCTAACTATGACTATAGATAGTATAAGCAACAAACATTATTTTAAACTTCAATTTTATCGAAATAATAACAAACAATTATTTCTTGAAACAGTCCTAAAATATTTTAACTTTTATAAAATCTTCAAATCTAATATGGTAATTTTCCACTTATTGGTAATTTTTAATCTTATAAGCAATTGTTCCTCCATGAGTTCCAAAGATTATGAAAATAAAATCATCCAACATTTTCAATCTAGCTTCTTAAGTTCTAAACAAAGTAAATCCGCAGTTCTCTTAGTTCACTCTGATCGTTTGGGCATTCATATTAATTCAGCAGCAGGAGAAGTTTCGAATTATGCGGTGGATGTCGCAGGACAATCTAATTACTTATCCAAGCAAAAGATCCAAACGATCCCCACCAAGATAAATCAAACCTACCATATTGCAAGTGTGGGCAAATTATTTACAGCAACTTTAATTTTACAATTGGTAGAAAAGAACAAACTATCCCTAGATGACAAAGTTCAGGATATACTTTCGAAGAGAATTTTAGAAAATCTCTTTGTCTTAAAAGCTGTGGATTACTCAAGCAAAGTCACAATCCGACAACTCTTGAACCATACGTCTGGTATAGCAGATTATTTTGAGTCCACTAATCCAAATAAGAAAGCAGTCATAGATGATATCACCCTTCATCCAGACAAATTCTGGACTCCTATGGATCTTTTGGATTTTACTAGGAATAAGCAAGAAGCCGTTTCGATTCCAGGTAAAGAATTTCATTATTCCGATACAGGATATATTTTATTAGGTTTGGTAATTGAAAAGGTGGAAAATAAATCTTTTGAAAAGATTTTGTCGGAAAATATTTTCCAACCTTTACGAATGAATTCAAGCTATATGCATCTTCGTTCAAAACCTATACAACGACCTAGTCTTTCAATTTCTCCAATATTGTTAGGTGATCAAGATGTAACCGATTTCAAAAGCATCTCCAGCGATTGGGCAGGTGGTGGAATTGTATCAACCACTTATGATCTTTTGCTTTTTCATAAGGCATTGATAGAAGGTAAATTGATATCTAAAGCAAATTATGAATCCATGAAGGGAAATTATCAATTCATGGATGGGATAGAATATGGACTGGGCATGATGACAGTTGATTTTGGGAAGATGTCCTTTTTCATACCAAGCATTCCCAAGCTTCATGGTCACTCGGGTATACTTGGAACACTGCTATTCTACTCTCCTGATTTTGATACTCATATCATAGTAAATTTAGGCAACACAGATGATGTGGGAGAAAGTTTTGAAATGATGTATTGGATTCTATCTGAAATAGAGAAAATCAATGAGTTAGAAATTAGAAAATGATAAATTCAAGTAAGATATAAAGATTTTAAATAAATAAACTAGGAAATATTAAAATGACAAATACCAAAATACGAGATTGTCCCAAAAACCGTTAGGAATCAATTAGGCGGATATAGATATATTCATCTCTTAAAAGTTTTCTTCAATTACTTTTTTATTGGCTATATAATTGGATAGAAATTTTTCTATTTCTTTGTATCCTTTTATTTTTCTAAAATGAAGCTCTTGTGCATATAGGAGAGCTGCTGTCCATCGTGTTGTCATGTCTCGATTTTTACGCCACCTTTTCACT
>Ga0210043_1000617_pt1 | contig 37027 bp, 54 predicted proteins | sample CryGeymet201501t_FD_183990 | JGI IMG/M metagenome (GOLD analysis project Ga0210043, IMG submission 183990) | Groundwater microbial communities from Crystal Geyser aquifers in Utah, USA - Crystal Geyser metaG 2015-01t (SPAdes) (version 2) | ecosystem: Environmental > Aquatic > Deep subsurface >... | reverse complement strand
TTATAATTCTTACTTTTCCAGAATAAACTCGAACATAGATTCTTTCTGCATCGTCTTTATTTGTAAATACTGTCCCAATTAGACTTTTTTCTAGGGGTTTTGAAGAACCATAATTATCATAAATTCCCCACCAAAATTCCTCTTTTTCTGAGTCCATTAAAACACCTTAAGAAAAAATCGTTTTTAAGAATATTGATTCAAAATAATCTATAAAATTAAAGTTAAATCTCTTTTAAAATCTCAATTATTTCCTTATAGGCTCAATAATTTTTTCTAATTTGGATTTTAAATTAATCTTTAATTTAAAATTTTCTTCATTTAATTTTTCATTTTTTTCTTTCAAATTTTTATAACTATTTTTCAATTCTCTACAAATAAAAGAATTGTTTATGTCATCTCCATTATAAATTTCTTCATAATATTCTGCCATTTCAAGAATTTGTTTTCCATTTAAGCTTTTTAAGTATTCTTGCGCATTTAGAAATTTTATATAATCTGGGTTACTTCCTATTTCATTAATATTTCTTTCCTTCAATTTTTTTAAAAAGTCTTGCATATTCGCCAAATAATTTAGCTGCTTTCTCAGGATTAAAATCATTTTCCATAAAATTAAACTTTTACCTTATTTTTAAGAATTGTTACACTTAGAAGACTATTTTTATTTAGACCTTTCTCTTCTTAGCTTACGCTTATGTTTTTCCTTTCTGAGTCTTTTTCTTTGCCATTTCCAACGCATTTGATTTTTCTTTTTCCAACGTCTTGAACTTCTTTTCATAGGACTGGGATGAAAAATTTATTTTTAAAGGTTTCGGGCTGTTTTTTTGGCTTTAATTGCAAAATATCTTGTGGAATATATATTTCGAAAAGTATATATAAATAAACTTCTTAGGGATTTTGATGAAGGAGTTGTCAGAAAAGGATTCGCTTAATTTGTTGGAAAGAGGGGGTTTTGAAGTTGTTGAAAGAATTTTCTTCTTAACACGTTTTGGATTAAAAAACTCTTTAAGAAAAGTGGGGATTGATTCAATTATGAAGGTTTCAGGAAGAAATCTCCCGAGCAAAACTTCAGAAAAATTAGTATCTAACTTAAAAACTTATACTGGAGCGTTAATAGATTTTAAACATTTAAAAAAATGTAAGGGATTTAGGGGAATTATTCTCAAGAAAAAAATTAATGGAAAGGAATTTTTTGTTTTAGTTAAAAGAAATTCTTCTTCTAAGCCTTCCTTAACTTTTGGTTACTTAGGAACTAATGAAGAAAATCAAAAAGGAATTAGTTTTAAATTGTTTCCGATAAATAAGAAAAAGTTGAATAAGATGGTTAAAGAGGTAAAATTTCCAAAAACTATTTCTTCTAGATCTAAAAAAAATTTTGAAGAATTTGTTCTTAAACTTTGCAAATTTATTAATGAAAATTCCCATATTCAAGAAATAGAAATAGATCCTTTATTTGTAAATGAAAAATCTTCAATTATTGTTAATTCTAAAATTAAGTTAGAGTGATTTTTTTTCAGTTTTGATTATCCTTACAGGAGTCATTCCATCTTTTTTTATCTCTTCAGTTGTGGATATTTTTGTTTTATTTCCTCTTTGTTCGGCAATATACATTTTTCCTTGTTCATCTTTTCCCAAATAAACTGCAGTGTGAGTTTCTTTACGTCCTTTTTTATTATATTTACTTGTAGGATTAAAAAGAGTAACAAGATATCCTCTTTTGAGACTATCTTCAGAGAATGGAACCCAAGGATTGTTTTTGTAAAGGTTCCAAGTTTCCCCCCAAATATTTAGATTATATCCTAATCTTGAAGCAAGTTTTCTTGCATATTGGGAACACATATCTTCCCCCTCAACACCTAACCTTTTCCAGCTTGGAATTTTTATTTCTTTGTTTTCATTAACTAACTTTATTTTCATCCCCCCTCATAAATAATTCTGTCTTCAAGATTTTGTTTTTTAAAGTTTTGAAATATTTGATTTAAATTTTCTTTAGACATTCTTTGCATTTCTGTTTTTTCTGCATCTAGAAAAAGAGTATAATTGGGTTTGTTGTGAGTTATATTCTTTTCAAAGTTTCCAACTAGATTATTTATTGGAAGAGCAAGTGTTCCAAGCAGAAGCAAATTAATTATTGTTTTTTTCATATTGTTATTATTAAGTAATGACTCTTTAAATATCCTTTCTTCCCATTTCCCCCAAAACAAATTTAATGTAATCTCTTGTTTCTTTTGGAAATTTTTCTGGATTCCATCCACTTTTCATCAAATTTCCATATCCCCAATTATATCCCACAATTATTTGTCCCTTTTTTTCTTCGTGAGAAATTGTTTCCCATTTGGGGTTGTTCTTAGAGATAGCATTTTTTAACCAATTTAGATATTTTATTCCAGTTTGGATATTTTGTTTAGGATTATACCAATTTGTTTTATAGGGGACTTCAGGGTTAATTTCTTTCCATGTTTCTTTTTTTATTTGTAGGATTCCTTTTGCTTTTGATTTTTCATTAATCTTCCAAGGGTTTCTAGAAGACTCTTTCAAAGTCATTTTTTCAAGAGTTTTTTTTGGAAAGTATTTATTAGAAATTTCTATTTCAGATAAAATTTCATTTACTTCATTTTTACTTAAGGGTTTATTTTCATAAACTTTTTTAGAATTAAATATTTCAATTTTATTTTCTATTTTAGAATCTTTTGAATATTCTTTAGAATAAGGAAGGGATTCCCCTATGTTGCTTTGAAGTAAAGTTCCTGTTACTAGTAGAGTTAATAATCTTTTTTTCATGATCCACCTTTTTTTTCATTGGTGATATGTTGTAATATAGTCGATTTATAAAGTTTGTGCATTACAAATAATATTTTTTCATTTTTTTCACTTTTTTTGTATTTCTATAATTTTATAAAATCTAATTTGCTAATCTGGCTATGAAGATACTTTGTTTACATGTGGATTATATTGAATGGAAAGGTTTGAAAAAAGCTTTAAAAAGTATGGAAGATTTGTCTCCAAAAGAAATTTCAAAGAAAAAAGTCGAAGAGGCACTTGTTGTCTTAACTGCTGTTGAGAAAGGAGACAATTTGAATATTTTAGAAGATTACCTTAAGAATATAAAAGAAATTGCTCAGAGTGTTGGAACTAAAAAAATTGTTCTTTATCCCTATGCTCATTTATCAAGTAACTTGGGTTCTCCTAAAGAGGCTGTATCTATTCTAGAAAATGCTGATGAAAAATTATCTAAAGAAGGTTATGAAGTTTCTCGTGCTCCTTTTGGATATTACAAAAGTTTTGAATTAAAAGTTAAGGGTCACCCTTTAAGTGAATTAAGTAGGGAAATTGTTGTAAAAGGAAATGAAGAAAAAGAAAAAGAGTTGGATCTTGAAGAAGTAAAAAAACTTCTCAAAGAGATAAGCAAATCAAAATTAGATACTTCCAAGTTGGAAGACAATGACCACAGAATTTTGGGTAAAAAAATGAATCTTTGGAGTTTTAGTCCAGTTGCTCCCGGAATGGTCTTTTGGCATGACAAAGGTTTAGCAGTAAAGAATGAATTGATAAATTATTGGAGAGAAATTCATAGAAGGGAAAATTATCAAGAAATTTCAACACCCCAAATTATGGATAGTAAACTTTGGAAGGTTTCTGGTCATTGGGATAAATATAAAGAAAACAATTTTTTGACTCATTATGAAAAAAGGCCTTTTTTAGCAAAACCAATGAACTGTCCTGGAGGAATGTTAGTATATAACACAGAACCTAAGTCTTACAAAGACCTTCCTTTGAGGGTTGGAGAGTTAGGAATTGTTCACAGAGTTGAACTCTCAGGAGTTCTTTCGGGTTTGTTCAGGGTAATTCAATTTACTCAAGATGATGCTCATCTATTTTGTGCAAATGAGAAACAGGTTAAGGAAGAAATTTTTGGAATTATGGATATGATTAAAGAATTTTATAAAAAGTTTAATTTAGAGTTTGATCATGTGGAACTTTCAACAAGACCAGAAAAAAGAATTGGTTCAGATAAAGATTGGGACACTGCCGAAAAATTACTTGAAAAAGCTTTAAATGAAAAAAAAATTAAATATAAAATTAATGAAGGAGATGGAGCTTTTTATGGTCCAAAGATAGATTTTCATCTTAAAGATTCAATGGGTAGGACTTGGCAAGCATCAACCATCCAACTTGATTTTGCTCTTCCTGAAAGGTTTAATTTAACTTATATTGATGAAGAAGGGAATGAAAAGAGACCAATTATGCTTCATAGGGTAATTTATGGTTCAATTGAAAGGTTTATTGGAATAATAACTGAACACTACTCAGGTAAATTTCCTCTTTGGCTTAGTCCAGTTCAAGTTAGAATTTTACCGATGAATGAAGGAAATAATAAATTTTCAGAAAAGTTAAAAGAAAAGTTTGTGAAAGAAGGGTTTAGAGTAGAAGTTGACAAAACAAATGAAAGCTTAGGAAAGAAAGTAAGAAATGCTCAGCTTGAAAGAGTTTTTTATACTGTAACAATTGGAGATAAGGAAGAAGAAGGAAAAACATTAAGTGTTCGTTCTCGGGATGGAAGCTTAGAGCATGGAGTTAAGATTTCAAAGTTTATTTCTAAGGTGAAAAAAGAAATTATTGATAGGAAATAGGAAATGACAAACGAAAAACTTGAGAAAAAACTTGGAGTTTGGGGAATTGATAAGATTGCTCATTAAGATAATCAAGTTTTTGCAAAAGATTATTATTGTGTAGAATGTTACAGGAAAGACAAAAAAGTTCCAGGAGAAGTTTTTTGGCCTTGTATTGACCCAGATATTCCATCTTATCATTATTGCAAACCTTGTAAAGATAATTTACAAATGAAACTTCTTATTGAAATGAGTGAAATGGATTACAAAGAAAGCAATCCCAAAACCCTTAAATAATATGTCTTCTTTTCTCGGGAATGATTAAAAAAAGTGAAAAAGACTTGAAAGAATTTTCTTCATTTGTGCAAGAAGCAGGGTTAATTTGGGGTCCTAGTCCAGAAATTTATGGGGGACTTGCTGGTTTTTACACTTATGGTCCACTCGGGAAATTATTAAAAAATAAAGTTGAAAGTTCTATTCGTCAAACTTTCAATCAAAATGGATTTAGAGAAATTGAAGGACCAACAGTTTTACCTAATGAAGTTTGGAAAGCTTCAGGACATTTAGAGACCTTTAAAGACAGAACAATCAAATGTAAAAAATGTTCTGCAGTTTTTAGGGCAGACAAATTAATTGAAGAAAATCATGATGTTCCTGCAGATTCATTTAGCGAAAAAGAGATACTTGATTTTATAAAAAAGAATAAAATAAAATGCCCCACTTGTAAGGGAGATTTTGTTGAGAAAATTGAAAAGCAAAATTTAATGCTCGGAACAATTGTGGGTGGAAAAGAAGCGTCATTACGTCCAGAGACTGCAACTGGGACCTATTTACCCTTTTTACGTTATTACAATTATTTTAGAAAAAAACTTCCATTTGGAGTTTTTCAAATAGGAAAGGCATATCGAAATGAAATTTCTCCTCGTCAAAATGTTTTAAGAGGACGTGAGTTTACCCAAGCTGAAGGACAAGTTTTTGTTGACCCTAAGGAAAAAAATAGTTGGGAAGGATATAAAGAAATCAAAGGGGAAAAACTTCCATTTTGGCCTGAAAGTGAACAGAAAAAAGGAGAGCATAAGGAAAAATTAATTTCTGTTGAGGAAGCTTTGAAAAAGAAATTGATTAAAAGTGAAGTTTATGGGTGGTGTATATGGCTTGCTTATACTCAATTTAGAAATTTTGGAATACCCTCTGAGAAAATTAGGTTAAGACAACATCATCAAGATGAAAAGGCATTTTATGCTGATGACGCTTGGGATATCGAAATTAAATTGAATAATTATGGGTGGGTTGAAGTTTGTGGAGTTCATGATAGAACTGATTATGATTTGAAAAAACATGCAGAAGCTTCCGGAATAAAGTTGGAAGCTGTGCGTGAAAATGGAGAAAAATTTGTTCCTCATGTTTTAGAAATTGCTTTTGGAAGTGATAGACCAACTTATGCTTTAATTGATTTGTTTTATGAAAAGAAAGGAGAGGGAGAAGGGAAAACAACTTTCAAGATTCCTTATCACATAAGCCCAATTGATGTTTCAGTTTTTCCATTAATGAAAAAAGAAGAACTTCTCAGTTTATCTGAAAAAATAAAACAAGATTTAGAAAAAAACTTTGTAGTTGATTATGACATCTCGGGAAGTATTGGAAAAAGGTATTTGAGAAGTGCAGGGGCGGGAACCCCTTATGCAATTACTATTGATTATGATTCGATTAAGGATAAGGCAGTTACTCTTCGTGACAGAGATAGTGAAAAACAGAAAAGGGTTAAAATTAGTGAGTTAAAAGAAATTCTTAATGGATTACTTAGTGAAGAAGTTGATTTTAAGAGTTTGAAATAATTTTATAAACTTCTCCAAATTAGATTTTTTATGAACTTCCAATTTTTTTATGAAAAGTTAGTTGATTCTGATGAATATAAAAAATTCATAAAAAAGAATCCGAAGGCATATTTATGTAGCTGTTTATTTATTCTTGACCGAGAACATTCTGGGAAGGAAAACAAAATTCACTTTGACTTTTGGTTGCCTTCTGAAAAAAAGATGAATTCTTTTAGAGTTGACGGAAAAGTTGAATTTATGCCTGTTGAAAATTTTGAAACTAAACCTTTTGAAAAAGTTTCAGTTGAACATACTTTTAACCTTGAAGATTTTGAAAAAATGATAATGGATAAGATGACCGAAGAAAAGATTAATGGAAGAATCCAAAAACTTCTTTTTAGTCTACAAAGGTCAAATGGAAAAGATTTTTTGATTGTAACAGGATTTTTGAATAATTTGGGATTAATAAAAGTGAATATTTCTATAGAAGAAAATAAAATAATTGATTTTGAGAAGAAAAGTTTCTTTGACATGATGAAGATTGTTAAAGGAAAAGGCAAGAAAGAATAAATTACTAACAAACCTTATAAACCAAATTTTTTTGTTCTAGTGATGGAAAAAGATTTAGAAATTAAAATAAAAGATTATTACATTCCTTTTTATTTGGGAGAAATTGCTGTGAGTAATCCATTGGGAATTAGCAAGGAAGGAATTTTTAACAAAATTGAAAAAAAATATGGGAAAATTTTGAATGAAGAAAAAGATTTTTTGGGAAGATATTTGGATGACTTGGTTTGTTGGGAGGCATTAGACTTTGATGGGAAAAAATATATTTTTCACAAAGAAGTAATAGAAGGTTTTAAAGAGAAGTTTAAGAAAAATTAATTTCTCTCAGGATGGCAAACTTTGCAAGGAGCGTATCCTCTTAATTTGAAATATTGGAGGTCATTTTCTTCAACAAGGTATTTGGGTTTTATTGCTCCAGAAAATCTACAAGTTCTTAAGTGATATTTTTCATTGTAAGTTGAACCCATATATTTAGATTTTTTTTCTTTCACTTCTTTTTTTTCAAGAATAGTTTCTTTTATTACTGGTTTTTCAACTTCTTTTATTATTATTTTTTCAACAGGTCGGTCTTTATATTTAATTACTTCTTTTAAAACAGGTCTGTCCACAAAGGTTTCTTTTTCTATTATTTCTGGATCTGGAGTGTGAAGGTGAGTCCTTTTTTTTCTAGGGTATAAAAATGCAATTACTGCAATAGAATAGACTACTCCCACAATTAAAAGAAGATTTTGTTCTATTGGTTTACTCATTCCAAACGAGCCTGCCGCACCCAAAATAAAAAGTCCTGAGGCAAGTCCAAGTAAGAAAACAATCAAGGCATTAGCAGGTTCAATTTTTCTTTCTTCAATATAGCTTTTAGAGTAATAGTGTTTCATGTTATTTTGATGGTTTTAATCTATAAAAAGTTATATTTTTCTCGCAATAAAATTAATCATCATTTCAGAGTTTTGGGTTGAGACAATTTCAAAACCTATCTCTTTGAACAGTTTATGGATTTCTTCTTCATAGTACAAATAGTAGTACCTTTTTCCTAAGTCTCCCCATCCAACCATTTTTTCTTTTGACTTATCCATAAATCTTTTTGACTTTGCATTCCAAACTCCAACATAAGCTTCCCCCCCTTTCTTAAGAACTCGATAAAGTTCTTTGATTGAGTCTAACCTTTCTTCTGCGGTTTCAACACAATGAATTGCTGAAACACAAATTGCATAATCAAAAAATTTGTCCGGTTTTGGAATTTTGTTTAATGGACTTTTTAGGTATTTAGCTTCTATTTTTTTTAATTTTGCTTTCTTTTTTGCTAAATTTAACATTTCTTCTGAAAAATCTTGTAAGAACATTTTTCCATTTTTTATTTTAGTTAAGTGTCTACCTGAACCTGAACCCAAATCAAGAATATTCCCTTTTGTTTTTTTCAAAAATTCAATAGCATTTTCTGAAGGTTTTTGTTTGTATTCATTCCACTCTGGAGCAATTTTATCCCAAAGTTTTTCTTGGTTTTCCATAATTTTATTTGGCAATGGGGATTAAAAAATGTTTGTTGAAATAAGAATAAATTCAATCTAAATCATACCTGGATTTCATACTTAACAAAACATCTTTTGGGATTTTGGGATTTCTAATTTTCTCATTTCTTTCTTCTTCATCTCTTATTTTTTTCTTCCATTTTTTTTGGAAGATTTTTAATTTCTTTTTCCCACATTCCCTTGTAATATTTAACAACTTCCCAATTTTCTACTATTGAATTGGTAGAATCTTTTTCAAAGTAACTTCTTCTTAATTCTAGTACCAGTTTGTTTTCATAAAAAATATTTAAATCTCCTGAGCCCATTTGATTGTACTTGTCATCCAATTCAATTTTAAATTTGTTGGTTTCTAGTTTAAAGTGGTGGTGTGTATGGAAAGAGTGGGGAGTTATTCTTCCTTTTCCATAGTCTTCTACAACTTTGTAAGCTACATCAATTAACTTTTCTTTTTTTAAGTGGTTTGAAATTTTTTTAACTTTTTCTACAAGTTCATCTTTTTTTATGGTTTTAATCAATCAATACATTTTAAAAATAAATATCTTCTTGAAAATATATGTCAAACCACAAACTAGAGAATGGAATAAAGAAACCAGTTAGGTCAAAGTCAGGAGTAACCCCTCTAACTGTTGTTTTAAAACCACGTAAGTGTAATCATGGAACTTGCATCTATTGCCCTGGTGGAGACTTTGTTCCACAGAGTTATACAGACAAAAGTCCGGCAGTTATGAGGGCACTTCAGTTAAAGTTTGATGTTCGAAAACAGGTCGAATCTCGTCTTAACGCTTTGATAAATATGGGCCATCCAACTGATAAAATTGAACTTATTATCATTGGAGGAACTTTTTTACAGTATGACCTTGATTACCAGTATGATTACATAAAAGGATGTTTTGATATTTTGAATGGAAAAGAGTCTAAGACCCTTTCTGAGGCTCAAAAAATAAATGAGACTGCGGAACACAGAATTGTTGCAATGTGTATTGAGAACAGGCCTGACAACTGCTCAGTTGAAGAAATAAAAAGAATGAGGGAATTTGGTGCAACTCGTGTTGAAATTGGAATTCAAATTTTAGATGATGAGATTTATAAAAAAACTGCAAGAGGGCACAAAATAAAAGATGTTATTGATTCTTCACAAAGGTTGAAAGATGCAGGGTTTAAGTTAGGATATCACATTATGCCTGGGCTTCCATATTCAAATGTTGAAAAAGATATTGAAAAGTTTAAGTTAGTTTTTGAAGATGAAAGTTTTAGGCCAGACCAATTAAAGATTTACCCTTGTCAGATTGTTGAAGATTCCCCCTTAGCTAAAATGTATAAAAGAATTAATTACAAAACTTATACAGATTCTGAAATAAGGGAAGTTTTAACTCGTATGATGAGAATTATTCCAGATTATTGTAGAGTTATGAGGGTTATGAGGGAAATTCCAAAAGAAAAAATGTTGAGTCATGCCGCTTCAACTTCCATAAGAAAGGAAGTTGAGGATGAACTAAGAAAAGAGAAGAACAATTCAATAAAAGAAATAAGAATAAGAGAAATTGGTTTCAATAAAGAAGATTTAAAACTTGATACTAAACTAAAAACAATTGAATACGATTCTTCTCAAGGTAAAGAATTCTTTTTTGAAATTGTTAATTCAGATGATGTTTTGTTTGGACTTTTAAGGTTAAGGTTTCCTAATGAAACTTTTTTGGAAGAATTATGGGATTGTGCAATTGTTCGTGAACTTCATGTCTATGGGCAAGCACTTAATTTACATGAAAAAGGAATTAATTCTCAGCATATGGGATTCGGAAAACTTTTAATGAAGGAAGCGGAAAAAATTGCTAAAGATGCAGGTTACAAAAAGCTTGCAGTCATTTCTGGAGTTGGAGTTAGAGAGTATTATAAAAAATTAGGTTACAATTTAGAAGGAACTTATATGGTTAAGAATATCTAATTTTAAATAGGATTTTTCACTTTATTTGATGTGGCTAAAGAAATGGATAAAATTGTTGCTTCTGGTTTGGTGATTGTTAAAGATGGAAAACTTTTAGTTTCAAATGATGGAAAGGATAATTTTTTCAAAATTCCCGGTGGAAAAGTCAAATTTGGAGAAAGTTTGGAAAATTGTGCAATTAGAGAATTGAAAGAAGAAGCAGGATTCAAGGGAAAAATTATTAGTAAATTGCCAACTTTAAAATTAAGTAAAAAACCTCAGACAAGTGAAAAAATGAATATTTTTCTTTATCATTTCATGGGAGAAATTGAAAATTTTAAAAATAATTTTAATTCATTTGAACATTTTGGTCACAAGATTTGTTGGGTTAAAATTGATAGTCTAAATAAAGAAGATGTTGCCCCAAATATAAATTTTTTGAGGGAAAAAGGAGAATTAAAGTGAAACCAAAAAAAAATTATCAAAAAAAAGGAAAATTTAAGGCTCCTCTTTCATATGAAACAGAAGTTTATCTTCATGATTTTATTTTTGATGGAATTAATTCAACTTTTTTTCCAACAAAAGAACAGCAATCTAATTTTAATAATTATTATGAACATACTCTTATGATGAAAGACCCTCCCACAATAAAAGTTTTGGAAGTTTTAATTGAAGAAGGGGAATTTGTTCCAGTTAAACTTCCCAAAAGGGATGAAACTTTTTTTCATACTCTTCATTTAGAATTTTTGAAAAATTATCTTCCCTTGTATGAAGAAGATATAAATCCAGATGAACCTAAATACTCAACGAATTTCAGCCTTTTGCCACGCTCTTAAAATTTCTCTTGAAGTTTGGTCAGTATTCACTTCTCCACCTTTTTTCATCATCCCTTTCTTTTCTCCCACTTTTTCAATTAATTCGTCTGAATCTTCCACCTTAATTTTATAATGTTTTTCAAGAAGTTCTTTTTGAGTGTTAAACAATTCATTAACTGCAAATTCAGGGTCTTTTATTTGAGTGTAACTTTTTCCTCCAAAAATTGCACTTTCAGAAATCTTCTTTTTGTCACTCATTGAATATTGGTCTTCAGGGATTACTCCGGGTGAATCAATTAAAACTATTCCTTCTGAGAGTTTTATTTTTTGAACATTTTTTGTGAATCCGGCTTCAGAACCTACTCCCGCACCGGACTTTCCCGCAAGAATATTAATTAAAGAACTTTTTCCCGCGTTAGGGTAACCAATAACTCCAACTTTTATTCGGTTATCAGTACCCATTACAACTTTATCTTTTTTTATTTCTCTCATCTCTCTTCTTTCTATTTGCTTTGAAAGTTTTTTTATTAAATTTCTTAATTCCTTTATTCCATTTCTTTTGGAACATGAAACAATTGCATAAGGAAAGAAATTATTTTTTATTTCACTTAATTTTGAAGGTTTTACTAAGTCTGACTTATTTATTACATAAATTATTTTTTTCTTTTGTTTTTCTATTTCTTTTTCTAGTTCAGAATTTCTTGTTTCTTCTGGAAACCTTGCATCCAAAACTTCTAGAAGGATGTCTGAAGTAAAAACTATATTTTTTGCAACTTGGGGATATTTTACCCTTTGTTTTCTAATTTTTTCAATGTGTCTTGTTCTGTGTGAGGAATAAGTGTATTGTACCATAAATAAGATACAAATTTCAGGTTTAATAGGTTTTTCTTAATTTAGAAATCTGGTTCTACACTAGGTTTTAGTTCATAGTCTTGGGCTCTTTTTTTTCTTATTTTCCAAGTTTTTTCTTCTTTTTCTGGTTCAGAAGTTTCTTTACTAAAGATAATATCTTTTTCATTTAGAGTTAGGGCTCTACATCCATTGTCTTCATCAGTTTCTAGTCTAAATTCTCCATTTTTTAAATTTAAAACTTTTCCAGTATAATCCACATCTCTTCCGAAAATGTTCATTTTCAAATTATAATATTTTCCTATTTCTATTTTCATTTTGTTGTTTTTAATAGTATAATAAGAATCTATACCTTTAAAAAAACTTTTTTCTTTCGAAATTTGGAATATAAAATTAATAGGAGGAAAAAATGGAAGAAGAACAAAATCAAACACCAGTTTCAGAGGAAAATACTGAAACTAATTTAGAAGAGTCTAAGGAAGAAGTTTTAGAAGAAACTCCTGAAGAAGCTTCAACAGAAGAAACTGCTGAAGAAAGTTCAGAAGAGTCTAAGGGAACTTTGGAAGAAATTTCGGAAGATTCTAGCGAAGAAGCTCCAGTAGAAGAAACTTCAGAAGAAGAGTCTACTGAAGATGATTCAATTTAGGATTTAGAATAATTCTAAATCTAAATAAATTATTTTTTTTATTTTTTATTTATTCTAGTTCCCTAAGGATCTTTTTGTTGATATCCTTTGTGATGATTGTTTTCCAATCCTTAAGTCCAGGATATTTTGGGTCTTTTGTTGAGAGATATATTCCACCTATTTCTTTTGAGTTTTCAAAATTAAAGAATGCATATTCGGGAAAAAATTTATCTGAAAAAATTAATAAAGGGTATAAATTGTATAATTTTCCATTACTCACTTTATCATAAAGGATTTTTTCATTTTCATTTCTATTTACTATTATTAATTCCTCAACAGGCATATGTTCAGCCCAATCTGTTGAAATCAATTCTTTTAATTTTAAAATTGGATTACAAAAATTTAGAAATTCTTCAGAATTTTCTGGGGTGATACTATGAGTTTTTTCTTTAAGATATTCTCCAATTGATTCATAAGCTGAAGGTTTTACTGAAAATTCATACCATAAATGTTTTGAATCTAGTTTACTAACTTTTTCATCTACAATTTTATAGAAAATATCAGGGTCAATAGAAATAATACTTTTATCCAAAGCCATGTTTTTGCGAATTTTTTTAGATTTGAATAATTTTATGTGGTAGAAACAATAGCCCCGCCAGGATTCGAACCTGGGTCCCGAGCTCCAGAGGCTCAGATCTTTGACCACTAGACTACGGGGCTAAAACTCTTTAAACGTTCTTGGTATCTAAAGTTTGAAAAACCAATCTCTTTTAAATATTTTCTTATCTCATCCTGCCTAGAGAGGTAAATCTATCTATTATTAGTTATTTTTGAAGGATGAAATCCAAAATTAAAAATGCTTTTCTAACGTCATTTAATAAGGTAATATTGTGGTTAGTAAAATTTATTCTAATTAGATTAGAATCTCTTTGAGACATTTTGAAAATTGAACTATCAGTATCTATTAATCCCCCTATACATGTTTTAAGAAAATTTTTTTTCTTCCATATCCAAGAAGGAAATGTTGATTGGTTTCTTATTTTGTTTCCATTTTTTAATCAATCTTATCCTTAATTTGGTTTCCGGATTTAATTTTTGTGGGTGACCAGTATCTTTGATTGTGTTAATCTTTTCAGTTGCTTTTTTTATTAAAAGGTTCAGAAGTCTTATGGAATTTTTCACCCTTTTGTAAAAATCAGTCTCATAACTTGGATTATTTTTCTTCGAAGAAGAAAAATTTTTTTTATATTCTTTCATCAAGTATTTATCTAATTGTTTTAACCTTAATTTCACCGCTTTTTGAGTTACCCCATACTTATTGTGCCCAACTAATATAAATACTTTTGTATAATGGAGAATATAAATATTTATAAATTATTTGTGCCTAAATGGGATATGATGGTATACATAAGAAATAAAAAAATTAAAGGTAAAACTTACTATTATGTTGTTGAAGGAAAATTAGGCAAAGACAAAAAAGTAAAACAGAAAGTTTTGATGTATCTGGGAAATGTGGAAAACATCATGAAAGTTTTCAAAGAATCAAAATTTAAATATTAGTTTTGTCCCAGAATCCTCTTTGTAACAAACTTTATAACCTAAAAGTTCCTATTAATTAAATGCATACATTACCTCAAGAAATAGAAGTCTGGTATATCATCCCCGCGGTAAGAAGAGAGATGGCTATGTGTTTTTCCAAGGAACACAAAATTAGTTATGATAACATTGCTTTAATGATGGGCTTAACTAAGGCTGCTATTTCGCAGTATATTGCTGGAAAAAGAGTTGAAAGGATAAAGATGCATCCAAAAGCTTTAGAAGAAGTAAAAGTTTCTTGTAATCGAATTGTAAAAAATAAAAGCAACGTAGCAAAAGAAATCTTGAGGGTATTAGAGATTATAAAAAAGAAAAAATTACATTGTGAAATGTGTGGAGAAATGATTGATGGGGAACTGCATAATTGCAAAGAGGTTAAAATCCCAGAAGTAGTGATGTGATTAAAATGGTTGAAGAAAAAATTGTTAATGATAAAAATTATTTTAAGTGTTCAATATGTGGATTTTTTTACAAAGAGGAACAATTAGCACAAAAATGTGAAGATTTTTGCAAGGCTTATAACGGTTGCAATCTTGAAATAACTAAACACGCAGTTAAGGTAAATTAAGATTATACATTCTTAACTTTTTCAAATGTTTCTTCATATGTTTCTCTGCATAATGTAACCTCATACATTCGTCACAATAGCATTTATTGCATTTTTTGCAACATTTTGTTGCTTCAGCGTTCAAACATTCTGCACAAATTTTTATCTTTTCCATTCTGCACCTCCAGATAAGCTGATTATCTTTTGTTTTTATAATTTCAGTAAACTTAGTTAAGGAAAAAGTTAACCAAGTTCACTAAATACTTATAAAAGATATTTGATTGAGAATAAGATGACAAAACCATATGATCTTAAAAATGAAAGAAAATCCGAACATGATGTAGATGAAATTTTTATCAAAAGATGGAGCCCAAGGGCTATTGGTAAAAAAGATTTTACTGAAGATGATTTGGCATCTTTGTTTGAGGCGGCTCGGTGGACGCCAAGCTCGTTTAATGTTCAACCATGGAGATTTTTATATGCAATGAATGGTGATGAAAATTGGAGTACTTTTTTTGGTTTATTGGGGGAATTTAATCAAATGTGGGCAAAAGACGCCGGAGCATTAATAGTTGTTCTCTCTAAGAAAACAAACGATGAAGGTAAACCGAATGTTACATCTAGTTTTGACACTGGTTCTGCATGGATGTCTTTCGCTTTGCAGGCAAGAATGAAAAACTTTATTGCTCATGGTATGGCTGGTTTTGACTATGAAAAAGCAAGAAAAATCTTAAACGTTCAAGATGATTACAATGTTGAAGCAATGCTTGCCATAGGAACACAGGGGGATGTTGAGGATTTACATGAAAGAATGCAAAAATCAGAAAAGCCAAATGAGAGAAAACATGTTAAAGAATTTGCTTTCAGAGGGGGATTTCCTAATTAAAAAATAATGGTGATTAGTGTGGATGCGGAGAGTCTTATTCTCCCCTATAAGTTACCCAATGGATTTCTGTTTCAAATAATTTTACTTCATAAATATCTTGTAGTTTTTCTTTTAATTGGTTCCATATCCAAACGGCTATGTTTTCAACACTTGGAATTTCTAGATGATTATTTAAATGACTATGGTTTAATTTATCTATAACTTCTTTTTGAACTATCTTCTTAAATTTATTAAGGTCTACCGCTTTGCCATTAATAACTTGATTGTCAATTGTTATTTCAAACTTATAAGTATGCCCATGCATTTTTCTCTTTTTCATCAAACTCTCGCGGAAGAGTATAGGCTGCGTCAAATTTAAACTTTCTTGTAAATTGCATTTTATTCTCTTAAGCTTATTTTAATAAATCTTCTGGAATGAAATCTGAATCTACAACTTCCTCACTTGTTTTTGTTTGATAATAAAAATCATTAGGGTTTGATGGAAGATATGTTCTTACAATTCTTTTTCCAGGATAATATCCAACCCTTACATCTCTTGTAGGAGTTTTATTTAAAAGTAAATTAACAGCGGCATCAACAACTGATTCTAATTTAACAGGATTTTGAACTTGATTAGCCCTAATTGCATCCATCATCTTATCTGTAGCAACAGTATTTGGATATAACCTATAAAGCTTAACATTTTTAACACCTTCTTTTTGTAGCTCATTCTTAATATGGAACAGCCCTGCAACAAGCTCTATCTTAGCAGAACCGGAGACCATTGTCCATAACTTGAAGTGTAGCCTGAGAAGCAACTGTCAGTATTCTTAATGTGTTTTCTTTTTCATTTTTGAATCTATTAACTAAATAGTGTGTTAACTCATAAGGTGCACGCATATCAAATTCAATTAGTCTCCAAATATCTGCAAATGGTGTGTTGAGCGATTGTCCCTTCCATGCTCTGGCATTATTAACAAATATATCCAAACGACCATTGTCATGATAAACCCCTTCTACAATCTCTTTAATTGTTTCAATATTTGTGATATCTGCAGACCTGATCTCTGCTTTTCCACTTTGTTGTGTTATTTTTTCTTTTGCTTTTTCTAATTTCTCTTGAGTTCTCGCTACTAAATAAACTCGCGTGCCTTTGGAAGCAAGAGCGGATGCTATTCCAAAACCGATGCCTTCGCTTCCTCCTGTTATAATGGCAACCTTATTTTCTAACATTTTAGCTATTTCTCATTGACTCATAAAATTTTAATTCCATCTCTGGCTTTGTAAGAAACACCCCATTTGCAGCGCTTGTTGTTGTAGTTACATCTTTTTGTTTGACTCCTCTCATTCGCATGCAATAATGCTCTCCCTTTACCATGCAGATTGCCCCCTTGGTGTGTATATACTTTTCCATCAATTCAACAATTTCTTGTGTAAATGTTTCCTGCAATGCTGGTCTTTTTGCTAATAGCTCAACTATCCTCACTAATTTGCTCAAACCAATTCCACAGCCATCTGGAATATATCCAACAGAAACATCATATTTAACAGGAAGAAAATGATGTGGGCACATTGAGAAAACAGTTATATTCTTCTCAAATACCATCCCTTTATAATTAGTCGGAAAACATGCTTTGAAAATATTTTTTATATCTTTTTTGGTGTGACCCAAACCTGCAAAAATTTCTTTGTAAGCCTTCGCTACCCTTTTTGGAGTTTCAAGAAAGTTAGGATCTTTGAGGTCTACCTTCAGACCCTTATCCAAGATTTCTCTAAAATGTTTTTCTATTACATTTACATCAATACCCTTATTGTTTTTTTCTTCCATACCGGGTGAAATAAAAAATTATTTATATACTTTTAGTGAACTGAGTGAACCCGTTAATTTAATTACTATAAATTACTTGAGAAAATATAAAGAGGTTAACAAGCGACTACTTTATTATTAGTGATATATTCGTATGCTGAATGGGCTCCAATACAACCTTCTGCGACTCCAGTTATAAGTTGTTTGAAAGGAGTATTTGCAACGTCTCCAGCTGCAAAAATTCCGGGAACATTGGTTAATGCTGTCTTGTCCGTTATAATTTCACCTTTCTTGTTTGTCTTAACTCCTAATTTTTTCGCTAAATCTGAAAGAACTATGTGTCCTATTGCAATAAATAGTCCATCCAATTTTAATTCCTTTGATCCTTTGTAAGGTTTATCAAAAATAACTTTTTCTAGAAATTTACCCCCATTTATTCCCACAACATTTGTATTGTTTATAATTTCTATCTTTTTATTTGATCTTACTCTTTTCATATTAATCGGTTCAGGACGAATTTGTTCTCCTCGGTAAATAATATAAACTCTCTTTGTATATTCTGAAAGAAGCAAAGCATCTTTAACGGCAGAATCACTTCCACCAACTACTCCGACAACTTTGTTTTTGAATAATACTCCATCGCATAAAGCACAGAATGCTAGACCTTTATTTTCAAATTCCTTAGCTCCGGGAACATCAAGTTTTCTCCACTTTGTTCCTGTTGCAAAAAGGATTGTCTTTGTAGAGTAAGCAGACTTATTGGTTGTTACTTTAAAGCAATCTTTGCGCTTTTCAATTTTCTGTGCTTTCTCTTCTTTTATTGTTACTAACTCATAACTTCTTGCATGATCTTCTATCTTCTTTGCTAATTCTATTCCTGTTAATTTAATGAAGCCAGGGTAATTTTCTACAATATTTGTTGTTGTGATAACTCCACCAACCGGAAGCTCCGATCCATGAGATGCTCCAAGGACAAGTGTCTTTAATCCTAATCTTGCCCCATACATTGCAGAAGCTAGACCAGCTCCACCAGCTCCCAAGATTATATAATCAAAACTCTCTTCTTTCATTTAAATAAATACTAAAAAAGGTTTTTATATCTTTAGTGAACCGAGTGAACTGTTAACCGAGTTCACTAAAACTTTAAATAGATTGTTTGAGATTTTTTATTATGTTTAAAATAAAATCACTGAAAGGAGGAAAAAATGGAAAATAATAAAGGATACGGATTGGCTATCTTAAGAATTGTTGCTGGATTGTTATTTTTACTTCCCGGGATAATGAAACTCATGGATCCAGCAGGAATAACTGGAATGTTAACTGGTTTAGGCTTTCCGGCACCATCATTTTTGGCTTGGATACTTTTATTGTCTGAAATAATCTTTGGTGCTTCTTTAATTGTGGGATGGAAAACAAAATATACCACATGGCCATTAGTTATCGTTCTGCTTGTAGCTACTTTAACTGTTGCACTTCCAGGAGCATTAGAAAATCCGATTGGTTGGATTAATGTGTTGTTTCATTTAGTTGGGATGGGAGCATTAATAAGCATCCTCTTGGATGGACCAGGGGCATGGGCTGTTAGCAAATAAAGACCCATTTATTTTTATTTTTTGTATGAAAAGAGTAATTGTCATAGGGGGAGGTTTCGCAGGCTCACATGTTGCAAGAGAGTTAGAAAATAAATTTAATGTCACTTTAATAGATTCTAAAGATTATTTTGAATTTACTCCAGGAATCTTGAGGACAATTGTTGAGCCAGAACATATTAAAAAAATACAAATACTACATACGCATTATCTCAAGAAAGCAAAAGTAATTGTTGGATGTGTTAAAACGATAACTAGTAATGATGTAACTCTTGAAAATAATAAAAAAATTCATTTTGATTATTTGATTATTTGCTCTGGATCAAGTTATAACATTCCTTTCAAAGAGAAAGATATAATCAAAGTAACAAGAGCCGAACATCTTAGGGACTATTATAATAATTTGTGTAACGCAAAAGAAATTCTTATAATCGGGGGGGGTTTAGTTGGTGTTGAATTGGCCGCTGAGATATGCACACATTACAACGATAAAAAAATAACAATAATTCACTCAAAAGAAAAATTAATTGAGAGAAATCATGAAGGGGCTATCAAATATGCAGAGCGTTTCTTGAAAAAAAAAGGAGTAAAAATAATTTATGGCGAGAGAGCTACACAAAAGAAAAAGAATTTCTTTTTAACGGATAAAGGAAATAAATTAAAGTCTGATATAATTTTTCTTTGCACTGGAATCACTCCAAATTATGATTTTATGGAATCTAATTTCTCTTATAGTTTAAATGAAAAAAATCAGATTATTGTCAATGAACATTTACAGTTGATTGGAAAGAAAAATATTTTTGTAGCAGGAGATATCACCGACAGATTAGAAGAAAAAACTGCTCAAAATGCAGAAAGACAGGCAAAAATTGTCGTTAAAAATATAATCGCTTTGGAAAATAAAAACAATCTTGTATCATATCGTAGTAAAAAGACCCATTTAGTAATTAGTCTTGGAAAATATAATGGTATACTTGACTTGGTAAATTTTGTTCTAACAGGGTTTATTCCCGCATTGCTGAAATCTTTCATTGAAATAAAAGAAATGCGAAAACTAAAGCAAAGTTAACTTAGTTTCCCGAAAATTTATAAACAAAACATTTCTAATTTAGTTATGAAAATAATAATATACGGAACTGATTCGTGTCCTTGGTGTCATAAGGCAAGAGAATTTATGAATGAACACAAAATTAAGTTTATTGATAAGAATGTTGGTGAAGACCAAAAAGTTGCTCAAGAGATGATAAAGAAATCTGGACAGCAGGGCGTACCTGTAATAGATGTTGATGGGGAGATAATAGTTGGCTTTGACGAAGACAGATTAAGAAACCTTTTAAATATCAAGAGCTAATAAGACTCATGAAAAAAGAGGTAAAAAACTTAAAGAATTATATAAATGGAGAGTGGTCTTCATCATCCAAATATGACTTAAATGTGATAAATCCTTTCACCGAAAAAGTCATTGCAAGGGTTGTTGATTCAAATAATGGGGATGTTAATTTAGCTGTAAAAGCAGCCAAACAGGCTTTTGAATTATGGAAAACCACAACTCCTGCTGAAAGATCTTTACTTTTTTTAAAACTAGCAGATTTGATTGAGGGAGATAAAGAGAGACTTGCAAAAATTGAATCTGATAATCAAGGTAAGACTTTGTCGTTGGCTAAATCCGATATAGAATTCGGAATAGACAATTTACGATTTTTTGCTGGAGCATGTAGGATATTAACCACTACATCAGCAGGGAATTACGCAGATACGCATTTATCAAATAATCAACATAAACCATTAGGAACTTCAATACTAAAAAGAGAACCAATTGGAGTTGTTGCAGCAATCACACCCTGGAATTATCCAATAATGATGGCTTGCTGGAAACTTGCTGCTGTTTCAGTTGGGAACACAATAATTTTGAAGCCAAGTTCTTATACTCCTTTAACAAGCTTAGAATTAGCTGTTCTTGCAACAAAAGCAGGGTTTCCCAAAGGTGTTATAAATGTATTAACCGGTTCTGGAAAAAAGGTAGGTAAAATGTTAGCTACACATCCCGATATAGATATGATTGCTCTTACTGGTAGTACCGAAACAGGAATGGAGATAATGAAACTAGCTTCTTCTGGTTTAAAGAAGATACATTTTGAACTTGGAGGAAAGGCTCCATTCATTGTTTTTGATGATGCTAATTTAAGGAGGGCAGCTAAATTCGCAGTTGATGCTTCAGTTATTAATTCTGGGCAGGATTGTACCGCCGCTGCTAGAATTTATGTTCAAAATAAGGTTTATGAGAAATTTATGGAACTAACTATTAATTATGCTAAAAAGATTAAACTTGGAGATCCAAAAAATAAGAATACAAACCTTGGTCCATTAATATCCTTAAAACAAAAAGAGAGAGTGCAGAGTTTTATAGATAATCTAAACAAAACTGAGAAAGTTATTTATCAATCAGAGATTCCTAAAGAAGGGTTTTTCTTTCCAGTGACTATAATAAGAGATTTTGAACAAAAAAGTAATTTATGCCAAAGAGAAATTTTTGGACCTGTAATTGCCATTACCAAATTTAGTACTGAAGAAAAATCTATCAGCAAGGCAAATGATGTTGATTACGGACTTGCTTCAAGTGTATGGACTGAGAATATACAAAAAGCATTTAGAGTTGCCAATGCACTGAAATTTGGAGAAGTATGGATAAATGATCACTTGCCTTTAGTAAGTGAGATGCCCCATGGAGGCCTTAAGCATACAGGACATGGAAGAGACTTGGGCGTTCATGCTTTGGAAGAATATACTTATTTAAAACATATTTATGTTGGATTAGCAGGTGATGAAAAGTGAAAAAATATTTTGTTTTAGGAGGATATGGGATTGTCGGAAAAGCTGTGGTTAATGATCTATTTAGATATTCAAAAAATGAAATCATCATAATTGCCGGAAGGGACGAGAACAAAGCGCGAGATTTTGCAAAATCTTTTAATTCTAAAAGAGTAAAGTATCAAAAAGTGGATATTTCCAATGAGAAAGAATTAGTTGATTCGCTTATTGGTAAAGATATATGCATTAATTGTGTTCAATATTATTTTAATCTTAGGATAATGGAATCGTGCATAAAATCTAAGACAAATTATGTTGATTTGGGAGGAATGTTTCATATGACTAAAAAGCAACTTGAATTCTGCAAGGAGTTTATAAAAATCGGAAAATGTGCTATAATTGGAATGGGGGGCGCACCAGGATTAAGTAATGTTTTGGCTAGTTATGCTGGAAATAAATTGACAAAGGTTAATACTATAGAGATTGTTTTTGCTGATGTTGATTACACTAAATATAATCAATCATTTGTTTTGCCTTATAGTTTTAAAACACTAGTAGAAGAATTCACTTTAAATCCTGCAATTTTTAGAGATGATAAAATAAGATTTGTTGAACCCCGTTCTGGTGTAAAAGAGTATAATTTTGGAAAAGAGTTCGGAAAACAAACAGGATTTTTGACATTACACTCTGAGATTGCTACTCTTCCAGATTATTTCAGAAAAAGGGGAATAAAAAGATGTGAATTTAGAGTGACTTTTGATGAGTCTTTTATTGAGAAACTGGATCTGCTTATATCTCTTGGATTTTCTTCAAATAAGAGTGTTGAATTTGGTAAAAAAGAAACTAAAATAATAGATTCTACTACAAAGATAATGAATAAACTTGTTCCCAATAAGGGAGTAAACATAAAAGATAAAGAGATTATTAGAGTTATTCTCAATGGGGATAAAATTGTTGATGCTATTACTCAAAGCAATGGAAAAATGAGTGCTGGTGTTCTTGATACTGGAATTCCTTGCTCAATTGCATCTCAAATTATCATGAATGGAAAGGTGTGCAAGTCAGGAGTATTTGCTCCAGAGGATGTTATAAATTCTACTATCTTTTTTAAAGAATTAAAAAAGAGAAATATTATTATTCGCGAAAATGGGAGGACTATAAGTTAATGAAATACAATTTTATTGTTTTTGGTGGAACCGGACAACAAGGAAGAATATGTTCACGAGATTTATTGGAATCAGGTTATAGCGTTATGCTTGCAGGAAGAAATAAAGAAGTAGTTGAAGATTTATTAAGAAATAAAAAAGCAGGATTCATGAAAGTTGATCTTAGAAATAGTGATAACATTGCTAAGGCTATTATAAAAAGTGGGGCAGATGTCGTTGTAAATTGTGCTGAACTTGTTTTTAATGTTGCGGTAATGAAAGCATGTCTGAAAACAAATAAATCATTAACTGATCTTGGAGGATTACAATATATAACAAAAGAACAATTTAAACTTCATAATGAGTTTAAGAAAAGTAAGCTCGTTTGCATAACCGGATGCGGTTCAACCCCCGGTTTGTTAAATGTTGTTGTAAAACATGCAATTGAAAGATTTGACAAAGTAGATACAATTGATCTCGGTTTTGTATGGGATTCAAATATAAAAAAATTTGTTATACCCTACTCCATGCATAGTATATTTGATGAATTTACTCAATTACCGGTTACTTTTCACAAGGGTAAATTCTTAAAAGAAAACCGAATAATATGTAGGGGAACAAGAAACTTTAAAGCTGTTGGAAAACAAACAGTATACTGTATAGTTCACTCAGAAGTCTATTCTTTTGCTAAATACTTTAAGAAATATGGATTAAATAATGTTCATTATATGGCAGGTTTTCCAGAGCATTCTGCTAAAGTCATACAATTATTATTAAATTTGGGCTTTTCTTCAAATGAGGAAATTGAAGTCAATGGGGTAAAATTTAGAATAGTTGACTTTACAGATAAAGTACTTGGAAGATTAAATATTTCCAAAGGTTATAAGGAAACTGAAAACTTATGGGCTGAAATAAACGGGACAATAAATGGAAAGACAAAGAAAATGAAAGTGGATTGTATAATTAAAACTGTAAGGGGTTGGGAAGACGCGGGAAGTAACATAGATACAGGAAGAACTATCTCAATAATGTCTCAAATGATCAAGAATGGTTTAATAAAAGAAAAAGGAGTTTTTGCTCCGGAAGCAGTTGTTCCACATAAATTATTTATTAAAGAACTTAGCAAAAGAGAGATGTATGTTTATTTTGACAACAAAAAGATAAACTAAAAAACAATGAAAGATAAAAATAAAAGATTTATTTCTGGATTTTTTCTTCATGATTTAGTTCAGGTCATAGTTGGTGCGACTATTTTAGCTATACCTGTTGGTTTTACACAAGAAGTTTGGGAATTTTCTATTGAGCTGCCAGTAAGGAATATAATTGGAATCTTTATTGTTTCCATCATATTCATCAGTATTTTTACATATTATCATTACCATAATATAAGTATTAAGAAAAACTGGAAGTTATTTATGAAGAGAGTCTCTTTGACATATGTTTTCTCTTTTATTACTGTTTGTATTCTTCTTATATTAATAAATAAAGCACCAATATATTCTGATTTAGTGGTCTCATTTAAAAGGGTAATAATAGTAACACTTCCAGCATCCATGAGTGCTGCAATAGCAGATACTATTAAATAATTTTAATTTCTTGAGTTAACTCTGTTTTTGTAGTATCTGAAAAATAGTTGACAGCAAGTTTGATGTTCAACTTATGAAGTTAAATGATACTAAAATTAGATATATTATCAATCAAATGAATCTTGGAAAAAGCACAAGACAAGTAAGGCAAGATATCCAGATAAGTCATGAAAGAGTTAGGAAAATATACAAGAAATACAAACAAACTGGAATATTTCCAGTTCTTCAATCTGTCGGAAGACCTAAAAAACAATTAACCGAAACAGAAATTAATTTAATTATCACCTCTTTTTCTAAACATAAAGTCAGTGCTTCATGGTTAACAAAAATAATAAAATGTGAATTTGATATTAAACAATATTATAATTACTTATAAAAAAAGATGGAGAATTGAAACACAATTTAGAATTCAGGATGAAGCAAGAATAAAATGTAAATCTAAAGAAATGAAAGTTAGATATTTCTTTTTTTTGTTTGAACAGATGCTTCAAGTAATTTGGATGTGTTTCTATAAAGATGAAGCACCATTTAAAGAATTTGTAATTGAATTAGCGAAAATGTCCAGAAAATGGACTAAAACTCAAGAAGATTAATCTTCAATTGAACCAAAAATATTCTTTTGAAGAGAGATCATTAATCTTTTCGATTTTTAGGATAGGCAAGCCTATCCTATTTTGTGGTTTAGTTCGGAGATACTATATTATAGATAAGGTTTATATATTTTCTTTTTGATTTAATTTTATGGAAAATTCTTTAATTGAAAAAATAGAGGAAACTTTAATTCAAGTTGGACTTAGAATTGCAAAACGTGGAGATGGTGCACTTTTTATAGTCGGTAAAGTAGAATACAAACCTCTTGTTGATCAAACAGTTCCTTCTTTTGATATAATCAAAAATCCTAAACTTCTTGAATCTCTTGCGTTAATGGATGGAGCAGTGATTATTAATGAAGAAGGATTTATGGAAGCTTATGGAGTTAAAGTAAAATCAAAAAAGGTTTTGAAGAATTTTGGAACAAGGCACAGTGCCGGAATAAGTTCTGCAAAAGGAGAGAACTTAGTAGTTTTAGTTTCAGAGGAAGACAAAAAAATTAGAATTCTAAAAAAAGGAAAGCTTATTATGCAGTTTGATGCATTGCAAAAAAATGTTGAAAAAAGTGTTCCAAAAGCAATAGAATTTTTAGAATCAATTGGGGCAGGAACTGTTGGAGCTGTTGGAACAAGTTTACTTATTCCTGCAGCAGGAATTGCATTTTTACCTGGAATAATTGCATTTGGTTCAGTATATTACATTGGAAGAATTCTTGCAAAGAAATTTAAATAAAATTAAAATCTTATTTTTGGGTCTCTTGTTCTTGAGTGTTGATTGAGTTTTCCTTCAACTAAACATTTAAAGCAACAGTGATAAGTTCCATCTTTATCTTTTACTCTTCCAGTCCCTTTGCATTCTTGGCATAAATCATTTTCTTCCATATAAATTAAACTTTGTTCTTATATTTAAATTCGATTGGTCTCTAGGAATAACAATCTTTTTAAGTTTCACAAGGTTGAATTTTCATATATGCCCCGATAGTATAGTGGCCAAGTACGCTGCCCTCTCAAGAAATTTTTGAAGAAGAGGTGACAAAAATCTTGATGAAAGGTGAATGTCTAGTATCTCAATACGGTCTTGTCTTCAAGAGAGTTTTAAAAAACTCTGTAGTCAAAGGGTTTCCTTTGAGTTTCAGAGAACGGCAGTAACCCGAGTTCGAATCTCGGTCGGGGCGTATAGTTTTAGTGCTACATTGATGCAATTTTACCGAGGAAAACTGTATCCAGTGTATCCACGCATTTTTATATTCTACATTCAAAATAAAGAAATGGCAGAAAAGATTTCAATACATAAAAGAAATGTAGAAGCAAGATTAAAATCTCTTAAAGATTGGAAAACAGCAGAAGAAAATAAAGAAGATATTGTAAAATTTCTTCATGATTTGGAGATGGGAAAGGTAAATCGTGGAAGAAAGATTTCAATTGGAAGGCAGTTAAAATATCTTGATTTATTGAAAGTGCCTTTTGTCTTTTGGAATAAACCAATTTCTGAACTTGAATTAAAAGAGATTGAGGATTTTGAAAAAGCAATTAGTTCAGATCAAATCCTTTCTTATAAGAATAAACCATTTTCACATGAAAGTAAGAGAGATATTAAGATTGCCTTGAAGATATATCTAAAATGGAAATTAGGAGATTCTAAATCAGCAGAACTTGTTGGATGGCTTGATACTAGAAGAATCACTAAAACTCCAGATTATCTAAAAGAATCAGAGATAATCAAATTATACAAATCCTGCAAATCTGCTAAAGAAAGGTATCTTCTGGCTCTATTATTTGATTCTGGGGCAAGAGCAGAGGAATTTTTGAATATTAGATATGAAGATATTCAGATTCCAGAAAAAGGAGAAAGTTTTGTTAAGATTACTTTGAAAGAAGAATATTCTAAAACAAAAGGAAGAGTAATTTCTCTTTATTGGAGGCATTCAATAGAAGCAGTTAGAGATTATTTAAGAGAAAGAGAATATTCTGGATTAAAGTCCACTGATCCAGTTTTTGAAGGAACTTATGATTCTGCAAGATTTTTCTTAATGAGATTAGGAAAGAAAGTTTTGAAGAAATCAATTCATTTTCATCTATTCCGACATAGTTCTGCAACATATTATGCAACTAAACTAAATCGTCAAGAACTTTGTTATAGATATGGGTGGAAATTCTCAAGTGACATGCCTGATGTTTACATAAGCAGAGCAGGAATGCAAAATAAAGAGTTGGATGAAAAGTTTTCCACAACTGAAATGGAAAATCTTCAAAAGAAGTTGGAAAAGCAAGAACAAGAAAGAATGATTGAAAAAGAAAGAGCAGATAATTATGAGAAAATAAAAGAGGAAATTTGGGAACAAGTCAGAGAGAGAATGAAAGAGATGTTAGAAAGGGGGGAAATTGTTGTGAAATGAAATCCAATGGAAAGATCTATAAATTAAATACTGCTAATATAATAATGAAAGAAAGAGGTATCAAAACACCCACTTTAGTGAAGTGGGCAGGAGGGAAAAAACAATTAATTGGACAATTTAAACCTCTTTTCCCAAAACAAATAATAAGATACTTTGAACCTTTTGTAGGGGGAGGGGCAGTTGCTTTTTACTTGTTAAAGACACATCCAGAAATAAAAAAAATTTATCTTTCAGATATCAATAAAGAATTAATAATAACCTACAATGTGGTTAAGAAAAATCTTAATGAACTTATTATTTCCTTAAAAAAACATGAAAGAAACCATAAAAAAGATCCAAAAAAATATTACTACAAAATAAGAGATCTAGTCTTAAAAAAAGAGGATTATGTTGGAATAGCATCGAGATTCATTTACTTAAACAGAACTTGTTTTAATGGAATCTATAGAGTAAACAAAAATGGAAAATTTAATGTTCCAATTGGAAGATATAAAAACCCCGGTATATGTCAAGAAAAAGATTTACAAGAAATTTCAAATTTATTAAAAAAAGATGATGTTAAAGTATCACAGTTTTCGGAAGTCCTTAAGAAAGCAAAAAAAGGGGATTTTATTTATTTTGATCCTCCTTATTATCCTTTAGATGGAAAGCCAAGTTTTACAACTTATACCCAAAATAATTTTCTTGAAGAAGAACATAGAGAATTAGTAAGAGTATTCAAAGAATTAGACAAAAGAGGTTGTAAAATTATGTTAAGCAATAGTGATTCAAATTTTATAAGAGATCTATATCAGGGATATGACATTCAAGTTGTTCATGCTACTAGAATGATTAATTGTGATGCTACAAAAAGAGGAAAAATTAAAGAAATAGTTATAAGAAATTATGTTTAATCTTTCTTTTTACTTCTGCAATTCTTACAGTGAGATTGAGGAATTTTTTTGTTTCTAATTGTTCTCCATCCAAAAACATTTTCAATTTCTTTTTTATTATTTGCCTTTATTCCACATTTAGGACATTCCTTTTCATCAAAATCTTTCCTATTTTCAACTATCTTATTTAAATAATTGTTTATAATCTCTGAAAAATCTTTTTCTTCCAAAGAGTCTAGAAGTATCTTTCCTCCAAGCAAATTTATGTATCTTCTAACTTTAAGATATTCATTAGTCGTTAGTTTATTTTTTCTTTCAAATTCCATCATTGTTCTAAGATATGTTTTGCAAAGTTTTTCATTATTAGAGAACGCAAATGTAATTGTTAAAAGACCTTTTGTAGTTAAATTTTCACAAATATACTCTGTTAATTCAAAAGGTTTCTTTGAACTTTCTTCATACGTGATCTTTCCATACCACCAAAGTCTTGCTAAAGCATTATAGAATTTTGATCTCCCTCCTTCTCCAAAGAAATATCTTTGTAAAACACTTTGTTCATTTTCACAATCCCACCTATATTTAATATATTCTTTAAATGGGGATATATGGCAAAGACCTGCCCATAAAATCTCTTCATCAGCCTGATTATTTTTTAATTGTTTAAATGCTAGATAAAATTTTTTAATATTCTCAAAGTCAGAATCACTTGATTTTTCGTAAGACATATCAAATTCAAAATCCTCAATATTAAGTTTAGAGGAAAGGGCTAGATCTTGGGCTTTAACAAAATCAAGATTTCCCTTTTCGTAACCTCTCAAATTCTCTGTTATATTCTTTCTATATTCTTCTAATTTTTCTGGTTTAAAAAAATAAACTTTCATTCTTCCTCTCCCAAGTAATTTAGTGATTTCATACTATCTAATAACAAATCTTCTAACAATGCCTGTGCTATGAAGAAAATTTTTTCTTCATATAAATCTCCACTTTCTAAACTAATATTTAACTTAGAAAGTTTACTGGTTATTACTCTAAACCATCTCTTATTTCCATACATCTCTTTGGCTTCTTTATCCAAAAGCTCATATAACGTTCCCATTAAAGCAGGTAGGAGGATCATGGAATTTACAATATTTCTTGAATGCAAACTATTTTTATGAGCATTTCTAATTTTATATATTTCGAGTGGCAGAACTATTATTATCCTCTCCTCGTCTAACTTTAGATCCATATATCTAACCTCATTATTTGAAGTTACATCAAAGATAGAAGGAATTGATGAATAATCTTCTTTTTTATTTTCTATTATTATTGAAGGGATTTCAGAGATTCCTAAGATAGATCCTTTCTCTATTTTAAAGTTTTTATCCTCATAATTTGGATGAAAGTCTTTTGAAAAATAATTCTCTAATTTTTCTTCTGAGATCAATAGGCCTAAAAGTTCTAATTTTCCTTCTAAAAATTCAGTCTTTATATTTATTTTAGTGATCCCAATATTCAATTTCTCTATTTTTCTATATTTTGTTTTAGAGCATTCAAGATGTAAAACTATTGAAGCTTTTTTTTCACTTATTAATCTAATTAGATTGTTATTTTCCAATAAAGTTGATACTTCTATTTCATAACCTTCTTCTGTTATCTTGTATCTTGCATGAATGTTAAATTTGGAAGATATAAAATTATTATTACTCTCTCTTAATACTGGATAAGGAAAAAGTCGGTTCTCATTAATTTTCATAGAAATTTACCTCCAAAGCCCAAGCAGTTTCATCATTTATTTTAAAATTTAACTTATTTAATTTCCCTCTCTCAATTTTCCCTATTTTTATTTTATTTTTAGATGTTTTTAATATTTCTTTACTTTCTGGCAAATTTGCTTGTAGAACTTCAATTTCTTCATTTTCTATTTCTCCCCCAATAAATAATTCAACACTAACAGAATCTAGATCTTCTTCTGTTTTAAATAACAAATTATATTCCCCATTACCCAAATCTAAAAGATTTATCTTCTCTACAAAAATTTCTCTTTTTGCTCTTTGTTTTTTATTTTCTCCTTCTCCAGAAAAACCCTCTCCTTTTTCAGGTTTAATTACCTCATTCTTACTTCTTTCTTTCCCTCCTCCTGGAACTTTTTTAGCTAATTTTGTCTTTTTTGAGATTATTCTTTTTGGCTCAATAATTTTAAGAGGCTTGAAATCTAATCCCTCTATTTTTTTATCTCCTGTATCATATTCTTCATCTAATAATGAATTAATTCCTTCTACATTTTCACTTTCTGGAAGAGTGATATTTTCTAAATCTCTTAGATTTGTCGAGATAAATTTTTTCAATTTCATTATATTCTGTTTTGCAATTTCTGGCTCATCTGATCTTTCTGGTCTCCAATTATCATGTTCAGGATTTTCCAATTTCCTAAAATAAGCATTAATTTTTTCCCCTTTTAAAAAAAGCATACCTGCATAATCATTATAACTTTTTATTCTTCTTTGATCAAAAATCTTCATTCCATTATTTCTGAACATTCCTATTTTTTTGCTTAATCCAGTTCCTATTGAAATTTTTAATAAAACATCTTTTTCTTCAAAAAGAGAAAGATAAAACTCTTCTGATTCATGTTCCCCTTCTAAAATATCATAATATTCTATGGTTTCTGAGGGAATAAGATCTTTAAATTTTTCATTCCTATATTTATTTATTAATTTTCCTAAAGAAGATTTGTCTATCTTTTTTCCGTTTAATTTAAAAATTAATTTTTCTTCATAGATTGCCAAAAGAAAAGATCTTAAAATTGAAGAAAATAATTTATCTTCAAGTTGTTCATCATCGTCTCTAAAACTCAAAATATAAATGTCTGTTCCAGGTTTTTTTCTTATATACTCTTTATCAAGATTAATTTGTGTTTTTAAGCAGGAAAAATCTTCGGAATTACAATAATATCCCTTCCCCCTTTTTCTTTCTCCCTGTTCTGTATCAAAACTTGCCAAAATAGAAACTCCCTGGTGTGCTTCATTTCCTTCTAAATCTTTTGTATTATAAAATACAGTTCTTAAATTTGAACAAGCAAAACTTGCAAATTTACCCAATCCAAAACTTCCTCCGTCAAGAGGATCATTATCTGTTACTCCCTTAGATCTAACTAATTTCCACCATCTAGAATAAGGTTCATCTTTTCCTTTATCTGTTCCATCTAATCCTGTTGTATTAAAATCGCTTATCCTTAAACAAGTTATTTTTTTTGAATCCAATATATTTTTGGCTTTTTTAAAAAATTGTTCTGAAGAGGAGTCTTTTTTCGCTTTTCTCCAATATTCTATTTGAAGGTTTAACATCTCTTTAAAATTATCTATATCTGGAAAATCTTTTGTTTCAATTTCAAAGGTTTTAAACTCTAAAATAACAGGTTTATTTTTATCTTGCCTTGCATCTAGGGAATTCTGTGCACTTTCTTTTGCTAATGAAAGGAGATGGTCATCTCTAAAAGTTTCTACTCCTCCATCATTTAATCCTTCTACATCTCCAGAGCTTGAACTTTCAAAATTCCAACCTATCTTTTTGGAAGGCATTTTTATAAGTTAAACTCCTTGTTTTTAACTTTGCCCTTATTAAATTCAGATTTTACTTTTCTCCATTCATCATCAATTGCATTAAAAATTTTCCTTACTTGTTCATCAGTATAATAATAATTTCCCTTATTTGCACAATTTCCTAAAAGTCGAAGTTTATCTAAAATTTCTTGAACTCTTCTTCCGGCAATTCTCTTAAACCTTTCTTCCTTTATTTCCTTACTATCTGTCTTGGGTTTCTGTTTTTTGAACATATTAATATTTAGATATGAGATATTATTTAAATGTTTCTATTATGTAGCACTATATTTTAAAAATATAGTTAATATAATCAAAATATTAGAATAATTTTTAAATGGCGTGATCCCTATTTAAAAAATTCCTTTCTTGCTTATTTCTGCCAATCCCCTTGCTCTATCTACAATATAAGCAACTTTGCTTTTTGGAATATGAGAATAATTTTTTTCAACATAAAGTTTCTGGACATTCAATTTTGAAGAAGTAAAAGTTTTATTCTTTGAAAGTTCATCTGCAATCTTGTCTGCCTCTTTTTCCAACTTCTCTCTTTCTTCTTCCGATAAAGTTCTTTTACATATTCCACATCTTAAAGGATCTTTTTCTTCAAGATTTTCCAAAGTAAATTCATCTAATTCTTTCCCACAAATCTCACAATATTTTTTATTCTTATCCCTATAAAGAAGATACTTCACATTTATTTGATCAACAAGTTTCAAAATAGTTTCAAACCAATCAACATCAATTGTTTTGGTGATTGTTTTTCCCTGATAAACCCAAGAGATTGCAACAGAATAAACCTTATCGTTTCCTTTTTGAATAAGATCATCAAATTCTTTTATGAGTGGAGAGAAATCTTGATTTTCTCTCAATATTTCCAAATCTCCATCAAATCCAAAATCTTCTTCCTTGTCAAACTTAACTTCTGTTAATGTAATTAAAGAATTTTCATAACCTCCAACAAGATCAAGAAAGGATTTCCAATTAAGTTCTTCATCCACAATAATATCAGATCCTTTATATTTTGAAATATTAAGATATCCCTCTAAAACCTTAATGCCTTTTTGTTTTGCATACTCTTCAATTTCTTTCTTTAAATTTTCTAAATTATCCATAGAAAAATGACTTAAAGATAATATAAAATTGTTTCTATAATCAAAAAACTTATTTCTTCTTAACAGGTTTTAGAATAAGTTTATCTCCCTTATCTTCTAATTCAAATTCTTTATCTTCCCAATTTTTAGATTCAATAATTGCTTTTGGAATTGCAATCCTATAAGATTGATAATCTGTGCCTTCTCTTAATTTTTGAAGCTTGATTCTCATATGAGTATCAACCAAAAATGTTATAAATATAATGCGAGTATCATAAGAGTATCAAAATGAATAAAGAAAAACGAATTCAATATCTTGCAGGCTCTATTGCCTTATTAATGGTTTATCTTTACTTCTGGCTTAATCCTAATTTTACATATATTGTTAGTGGAAAAGGTTTTCTTGGAACAATTTTATTTTTGACCCTATCAATTTATCATTTGATTAAATATCTCAAGGAAAGGAAAAAATGAAAGTTTACATGCATGACACAGTAAAAGAACATAAGCAAAGAACGTTCGAATGGTTCTGGGGAAAGTATAAGGGCTTTGCTTTAGTTTTGTTAGGGGTTGCAATGGCCTTCTCAACTAGTCCAACTGTTAAATCTTTAGCAGGTTTGATTATTTTTGTAGGGTTAGGGATATTTGTGGCAAATTGGATTGATCAAAAGATTCACAAGAAACACTACAAATATAGGTAACACTTTAATTATATATTAGAGTGCACCCAATTATAATTATCCAACAAAACCCTTCTAAAACCAATACATTATTATGGAAAACGAATAGTTTGTAGTAGTCGTAGATATTCAATCTAATTTTTATTAGTGAATCCTTGTATTATCTTTGATACAAGATGCAGAATCAAATTGAATCATAGATTAAACATATATTTAGTCCCTAGTTTGAATAATCTCTTAAAAATATATCAAATCTACAATACTATTAATATGGAAAGAGAGGTTCGTTTCCTCCTCAGAGGATTAAATATAATCATTTCTTCAAAAATCTTCTCAATTTTGTTTTTATCTACATCACAATAAACTTTATAAACTAGATTACAGTGTAATATGTATTATAAAATGGTTAAGGCAAACTTAGAACTAGGAAAATTGAAGATTCAGATAGAAGGAACTTCTGAAGAAGTGAGTGAAATACTGGAAGAAGTTAAAGAAATGGAAGAAAGAAAAAAGGCAAGAGAAGAAAGAATGAAATTATGGAAGGAGAGAAGAGACAAATTTATGTCTGAAAGAAATGAAAGAGTTCACAATAGTAAAAAAAGTCTTACAGAGACAATAACTCAATTAATTAAAAATGGATATTTTGATGAATCGAAAACTGCAAGAGAAGTTTTGATACGTCTTGAAAAAGTAGGGGTTCATGTGCCTTCTACAACCTTACATCCTATTTTGGCTAGGTTTGTAATGAAAGATACTTTGAAAAGAGAAAGAAATAAATCCGAAGTGTGGGAGTATAAAAAAGTTTGAAAATGGATAAAGATTATTTAAAACAAAAAATAATTCCTGCATTGTTCTATAATAATGATGGAAAAAAGCTATTGCGAGAGGCCGAAGAATATTTTAAAAATCAAAATCTATCCATTAACACTATTTTATCTAGATATGAATCTTGTTCAAATCTTCAAGATATAACTTTTTGGAAAGATATGGGGAAGTGTGTTTCTTTAATTTTTCAATCTGAACTCTCCCTTCCCTCAAGTTTCTCAGACGAAGAAGATTTCAATAAATATGTTAATCTCTTAATGAAAATAAAATTTGATTTTGTTTTCGATCCTTTTATTTCTCAAAAGATAGAAAATTCTGAGAAAGTCGAAGAATTTTTATCTGAATTTATAGGAGAGAATACTCTAGAGATTGAATCTGAGGATAAAATTAGAAGAATAATTCACCCTTTAGAGAGAGAATTTAGATTTAATCTAAAACCAAATCAATCTTCAAAAGTTAAATTATACCCTAACCTACTAATAAAAATTGATGGAAATAAAATTTCTTTTGAATCTAGTCAAAAAAAAAGAATTAAAGGGATTATAACTAATATTGAAAATAAAAGAGAAAATGATTTTCAAAAAATTTTATCCGAAATAAATTGTGAAGAATTGAATAATTTCAAAATAAATCATAAAACCTTTCTTATGGATTTAAGAGATGAAGATTTTTATATCAAAAACATAAAATTTAGCAACACTCTACTTTATTTTATTTTTGGATTTAGAAAAAATGGAAATTTTGATCATTTGCTTAATTCTGGTTATTATATAAATAGTCCTCTAGATTTTTTAGCAATTAAGGAATTAAAATTAGAATATCTATTTGAAAATGGAAAAAGAAATGCAGAGGTAAAAATTGAAAGAATTATACAAGACATAAACTCAAATATCAAATCTGTGAAATACTTAATCAGATTGTCCAGAGAAAAAACTTTACCTTCAGAAATTAAGCAAGAAATTCTAGGAAAATTAAAAAAATTGGGTTTTGAAAACGATGTTTCATATAATCTACCTATTGAATATTATTTTAACAAGATCTTTTCAAGAATATTAGATAAAAAATCTTCAATCAAAAAAATTCAATCTATTGAAGAAAATAACCTGCTTCTAAAAAAGATCATTGAAAAAAAAGTTATAAATTCCGAATATAATTTTTCTAGAGAAAAATTTGAGAAATTCTTAATCGAAACAATTTCTTTAATCAAAAATAAAAAAATAGTTGACTCAGAGGGGAATTTTTTAGAAATTTTAGATATCTTTCATGATGAAAATAAAAATATGATTTTGAAAATCAAGATGGGGAATGATAATATAAATTTTAATGAGATTCATAATGTATTTATTGATGTTAAAAAGATTTCGGGGCAAGAAAAAATCCTTTACTTATTTATAGAAGATTTGGATTATGGATTTATTTTATCCAAAATTTTGAAGGGAGAAGAAAACAAAGCATTGGATTTTATATTTGGGAGAATTAAGGGCCAAATCATTTATGAATATTCTGAAATTCTAGAAAAGCATGCAAATTCTTGTCATAAATATCTAGAAAATTATGTAAAAAATTTTAAAATTATGGAGAAAGAAACTAAACCCCATATCTTGGGAATGAAAGTTGAAGATAAATTAAATGTCATCCTAAAGTATCTCTTCAGAAATTATCTTGCACTAGGAGGATCAAATAAACCTGATGGAATTTTACCAAAAGATAATGAACTAAATGTTTATCTTATTGATTCAAAATCTCATAGAAAAATAGATCAAATAGAAGTTAACAAAATGGCAAGTTATTTATTAAATTATTCTAATTTAAACAGTTATGAATCAAAAAAGGGAATTTTGATTGTCTGCAAGGGAAAACTAAAAAACTCATTAAATAAAAAAGCAAGGGATTTGTGGAAACAATCTAAAGAATACAGAGAAGAAAATTTCAGCATATCCTTTATTTCTTTAGAGTTTATTCTAGAATTATTTAGTTTGTATAAATCTCAAAGAATTAATTCCTATCCTAAATTAAGAAAAGAATTTATTGATAAAATATTTTACCTCGCAGATCTTTCAAAAGATTATAATGAGGTTAAAGAATTGGAAAAGATAGAGAAAGAAATTATTGAAGGCCTAAAGTCAAAGATTAACGAAGTAATTTATCTTCCTCAAACAAGAAATAGTCAAATGTAGAAAAACATATAAACTTCCCCTTCCTTAAACAATCAACAAAAACTCAAGAATGTAAAAACAATTGAGGAAATGTGGCACTTCTAATATTGACCCGGTCGGGGCGTCTTGTGGCTAAAAGCCACAACTTTCGAGATTCACACACATCAAAATT
>Ga0210043_1000615_pt1 | contig 37055 bp, 44 predicted proteins | sample CryGeymet201501t_FD_183990 | JGI IMG/M metagenome (GOLD analysis project Ga0210043, IMG submission 183990) | Groundwater microbial communities from Crystal Geyser aquifers in Utah, USA - Crystal Geyser metaG 2015-01t (SPAdes) (version 2) | ecosystem: Environmental > Aquatic > Deep subsurface >... | reverse complement strand
ACCGCTAATCAAATCAGACAACTCTACGCCTATCAAAAAGGACTACTAGGAAGATACGAATAATGCCAAAACTGCCTAATATAGAACTAATCGAAGAAAAAATAATCAACGTCAAAAAGGACGTGCAGCACGCCCAAAAAAGTGTTGACGACCTGGAGCAGACAGTGAAAAAAGAGTACACACCACTTATCAAAACCAAAGAGATTGATAAGCGAGTGGGCAAGTTTGAGAACTTCTGGGACTGGGCAATCAAGATAATCCTGGGAGCAATAATCCTAGGAATAATCACACTACTGGGACTCGGAGCGAACAACTAATGAAAAAAAACACGTTTCTGGAAACCACAACAGCAATCGCATTCTTCACCCTAATGGGGATATTTCTCTACTACTCATTCTACCCATTCAGAGTAACCACCCTCAACTCGATAGGGATAGACAAAGCCGAATACTGCCGTGGTGAGTGGGTAAAAGTCAGCATGGACTTTCAAAAACACATGAATATCAAGGCAGACATCAAGTGGTACATCGTAGACGGAATAGTGTATCAACTTGACTCTCCAGGAATAAGCAGACCAGAGGGACAAAACATTGTAACGGTATCAAAGAAAGTGCCTCACTCAATCCTGCCAGGCGCCTACAACATGAGGATTGAAATGGAGTACTCAGTCCATCCACTCCGAAGCAACATATTCTACAGCTGGGACACTCCAAAATTCACTGTCAAAGAAGACTCAGAATGCTCAAAAGTCGATGAACTAGAGCTAGGAGAACCGGAGCCAGAAGTAGAACCATCCCCGGCATTGCCACTCTTATACCCGGCGTACGCTGAAGAAACAAACCAGTCCCAAGAGCAGACGATAGTCGTGCCAGAGATAAATGATGAACCGGTGGGAGAGCCACAAATGAGCCAAGAGCCGAGTAAGGAGCCTGAAGAAAATGGGCTTATTCAAGAGATTGTCGAATCAGTAAAAAAACTACTACCATGAAAAAAGAAACAGTTGATATAAAAGATTATGTCGACATCCTAGTAGCAAGCATCCGGGAGGCAGTGAGTCTCGCCTACGCCTCAATGGAAAAACGACTCGACGGCATGAACGAGTTCAGGGACACCCTCAAAGATCAAGCCGGCAGATTTGTGAATCGTGACGAAATGGAAGCAAAGCTAGAAATAATTAGAAAAGACGTCCTAATGCTCCAAAAAATAGTCTGGATGGGCATGGGCGGAATGGTCGTATTACAACTTTTGCTGAAATTTGTTATATGATGATGGTACTAAGTATTCGTAGCAAAGGAATCCAATGACATCAATCAAAGACCTAATCAAAGACGCAGAATCTCACGACGAACCAGAAACCACAGACAAACCCCACGAGGACAAAAAACACGTTCCAGAGCACGTAGACATCGAAGACCATACCCGGGAGGACGAATGACCCACGATCAATTCATTCTCCAGAACAACGGTAAGTGGATCGACTTCGACAACGCCTACGGAGCCCAATGCGTCGACCTAGTACGCTTCTACTGGCAGAACGTGGTGGGAATCAATCAACCCAAGGGAGTCAAGGGAGCAAAAGACTTCTGGGCAAACTACCCCACAGACCCAAACCTAAACCAAAACTACGACCGGATAGCAAACACAGATGAATTCATTCCCAAAGCCGGCGACATTATGATTTGGAAGCACGGAGAGTTCGGACACATTGCCGTGGTAGCAACCAATGACAACACACTCAGCCACTTCTATGCATTCAGTCAAAACGACCCACTAAACTCACCATGCAAAGTTATCAAATACACCTACAGCAACGTCTACGGAGTATTCAGACGGAAAGGAAGTAGTATGGACTGCATAATTCCAAACAACGACGACGGATCAAAACTGTTCACAAAACTAGTGCACAACAGCGACGTCGCTGACCAGACGGTAAGATACCTCAGTCTGGGTGACAACGCCGACAAAGTAGACTTCACCACGATAAAAAATTCACTAGAAGCCCGGGAGGGTAAGCTAACCTCCTGCAAAAATGAGCTGTCTACCAGAGAGAGCGACCTAGCCAAAGCACTGAGTGAGGTGTCAAACCGTGAGGAACAAGTTGGCAGGCTCAAGGGAGAACTGACAGAACAGGAAAAGCTACATAAAGCCGAAATCACCGCACTAAAACAGACCCTAAAAGATCCCGAAGAAATACTAAAGCCATTCAAAGCTCAGATTGAGCAGCTACGCAGCGACCTCAAAAACGAAGCTGTAGCCAAGGGAACAGCCCTCAACGAGCTGGCAGAGGTAAAAGCACGGCTAGAAAACGCCGAAAAAGGGCAGTACGGCGACCTCACACTGAGTCGGTGGCTGTCACTACTAGCTACTGTAAAATGGTAAATAAAACGTGTTACTATTAAAAAGAAGCGAAAGGAATCTATGAATCTCGAACAATTTGCGCTAGCAGCATTCGTCCTCATTGGGCTCGTAAACGGCGTACAGATGGCATTAACCAAGCAATGGCAATCATTCGCCATGTTCTGCGTAGCAGTCGTAGCAGGAACCGTTTTTGGAGCATTGCAATGGTTTGGACTCCCAGGGGCTGAAATGGGATTAGCAGTAGGAATCAGCTCAAGCGGAGTCTACAAAGTCGCCAAAAAAATTGGTGGCGAATAAGGAACCAACGCAACAATGCAACGTGATATTTACGAACTACCATTCGAAGGTCTAACCCTTGAGGAACAGATCATCAGAACAACGTCAGGGAAGCTAATCAAGCACTTCAGAGGCTTAGAGGACGCTAATTTCATAGACCGAGAAGCGGCAAGTAGTATGATCGGCACGGTCAAAAAACTAGCAGCCGTCGCTTTAGAAGCTCACTGGGCAGTAAAATACCCTCATTCAAAGATTTAAGACAACCCAGAGCGGATCATTTTCTTTGATAACCACATCCTCTTTCTAGGGAAGTACATACTTCTAAAAATCCTAGTAGCTTTATAAACGCCACAATTTTCCACCGCATCGATACTGTGTATTTTAAGATGGCACTTACTACAAACGAGTAATAACCAGCGAAAATTGTTCTTGGGCAGTCGCTTGATTTTATCTAAATTAACAGTGTTATTTTTCCAATACTTGGTGTGATGTAAATGTAGATTTTCCGGACTCTCGCAAAAATGACACTTGTTTCTAAACAAAACACGAGCCAGACTTTTATATTCCTGCCAGATTGGTGATAAAAGTAGTTGTCTGTAAGTCATACCCTTTACTAGGAAGTGGGAAGCATGAGAGAAGCGGTTGCCCCCCTACCCCCCCAATAGGTTGATATAAACGACTCGCTCTCCGGTTTTCTCTCCGACAAGCCGTGAGTAATCGGGCAAAGAGGCTCTACTTTCGGCGAACTCCTCTCTGGTTTTTATATACCGCTCCGATCTCTCTCTAGCGGTTTTTGCTACTAGGAACGTGTTGCCAGGCATTACCTTTCTGGCTAGGTTCTTCGTGAGCTGGGGAGAACTAGGTTTCGGCACTCTCCCACTTAGGTTGCCCATGCCGTCAGCTCGAAAGCTAAGTGGGAAGCACGCAGTCATGGACAGACCAAACCACATGCTCCTCACTCAATCACCGAGCGCCTACAAAACTCCCCCACAGAGCCAGTAGGACAAACAAAAACGCCCCGATCACAACCGAGGCGGTATACAACCAACGAAAAAACCGCACCCACGCAACCCTTGTGAGGAAGCCTAGATGCGATTGTTTCGAGTCACTATTGCACATAAAAAACCCTTTGGGGTAGTGCTGCGCTGTTGGCGGCAACAGCACCCCAAAGGGTTCTAATTGCCAACATTATATGACTTACCCCGATAGCTTACCTATCAGCAAGTAAACAGTAGCACGTAAAAGCGAAGCCAGTCAAATACCAAAATATGTTACACTGAGGTATGCCTGTCGAAAACCAACGAATTGTAGGCGTACTCCGCCCGGAAGTCCAAAAACAAGTCATGCGCCAGTTAGATGGCAATGCCACCTGGAAGAACAACGACACCAGGAGAAGCGTTAAGGAGCGAGCAATCGAGGAGTACTACGAACTCATTGAAGAAATCGACCTCGACCGCAACATCGCATTCCTAGTCGCCTCCGAAATAGGCGACATTTTGTATCTAGCCCTTAAGTACTACGAAATTGGCGGAGAACCAGACACCGACCTAAACTTCGCAGTCGAAGAAGCATTGGCAATATGTGAGATAACCGGCATCGATCCCAACCACTGTTGCCTTATGAAATGCCTAAGAAACGACTACAAGTACGCCCCACTTATCCAAAATAACGGCTTCAACATGGAAGAAGCAGCCACCCTCAGCAAAACCATGTACGCTCAAATTATGGGCGACCCGGCATTCAGCCACGCATGGCTTGCCTTTGGCGAACAAATCACCCACGACTAATTCTCCCACTAGACAACTGAGCTAGTACTGTGCATTATGTAATTACATAAGATGACAAGGCACAGAAACATGGAATGCAACAACAACCACGAAATGACTCAAGAGGAAGTACTAACCAACCGTACTACCACGCCTCTCGAGGATGACCAATACGAAACAATGTGGTGGTGCGAAACATGCCAGGAGGCGTACCCCCTGGAGAAAGATCAAGATGACACGAACTGACTTCGTCCGGACAGCAACCGCCGGCAAAAAAGCGCTGCAACCAGTAGGATACATGGTGCTCGGGGCAACCATCCTAGCCATACTAGGCTTCACAGTCTGGTCAACTATCAATGCCGACGTACTCTGGAAAGCCATGCGCTACCCAGAAGCAGTCCGCCAGATGGAAGTTGAGATACTGGTAAAAAAATAACGCTCTTGACAAGCCTGGTCAGAGCATAGTATTATATAATTACATAAACCTAACGGAGGCACGAAATGAACGAATCCAACGCATTAACAGTAGACGCCTACCTGAACCCAGAACGCTGGCTTCAGATGGAGAAACTAGCAACAAGCCTAGTCCAAAGCAGGGCATTCCCAAAGAGCATACAGAACGCAGCCCAAGCCCTTGTAGTGATGCAAGCCGGCGTCGAAATGGGGCTCAAGCCACTGGAAGCCATCAATGGACTGGCAATCATCAACGGTGTAGTCAGCCCCTGGGGAAAAACCACCGTCAGACTCCTAAAGAACCACGGATGGAAAATAAAATACCAAATGCTTAACGAGCGAGGTGGAGGATGTAGGGCAACAATCAGCAAGGACGACGAAACCTACACAGACGAACTATACTTCGACCAAGCAGTCAAATCAAAGTGGACAGAGATGAAGCTCCAAAACGGAAGCTATGCACTCAAGCCAGGATGGTATGAGGGAGCAAACCGAGAAATGAAGCTCCGCTACGGAGTACTCAGTAAGATAATCAAAACCTACGTACCAGAAGTCATGGGATCAGCCGGCGACATCGCAGAAATAGCAGAAGACTACGTAATAGTCGAGGAGCCTGCGAGTGACATCAATGTCACCCACAAAACTACAGAAGTGATGACATCAACACCGGATGAGCGAAAAGCAGGATTGCAAGAATTTCTAGAAAAAAACAAAAACAATCCAAAAGCACAGCCAAAACCTGCTAAAACTGAGAAAAAAGCGCAGAAAAATGTAGAAAACACTAGCAATTCTGAACAAAAAGAGGCAGAATCTAACGAAAGCACTCCCGACCAGGCAGAAGCCATTGAGGGAGAAATAGTAACCGACGAATCTAAGGAATAATTATGAGCAACATCCAACTGCCAATCGAACACCTAAGCTACAGCTCAATGAGGAAGTTCTGCAACAATCCCCAGATGTTCTTCAAAAACTACATTCTCGGAATTTGGGACTTCAAACAAAGCATGGTAATGCTGACCGGGAGCGCATTCCACAAAACAATGGAGCACTACTACAAGACCGGCGACCTGGACACAGCCATAACCATCGGATCAGCCTACATCAGCACAATCAAGGAAGAAGAAGTCAGCTGGGGAAAAAGCACCAGGGAAGACGCCCAGAAACGATTCGCTGCAGCAGTAAACTTCTACATGAACGAGCAACCAGAAGTCGGTAAGATAATCGGAGTCGAGGATGTCGTCACCACAGACAAAGGATTCAACAACCAACAATTGCCAGTACCAGTCAAGGCAGTAACCGACCTAGTGACCGAAAACAACGGCGCACTGCACCTCTGGGACTACAAGGTAGTGAGTAGCTTCACCGATCAGGAAACAGAAGACCCACTGAAAATCATCCAGGCAATGTTCAATTTCATAACACAAGCAGCAAAGCAGGGCAAAGAACCAGAAGACTTCACCTACCTAGAAATCAAAGCCACTAAAAACAAAGACGGAAGCTCCCAAGTAAAACCATACCGGATAATCTACGCAGAGCAAGAACAATACAGAGCACACTTTCTAAAGCTCTACTCCGACGTCATAGTCGAACTAGCCAGAGAAGACCGACGATGGCTACCAAACTTCGGTGACATGCTTACCGGCGCTGAAAGCTGGACAGACTACATCAGCGACACACTAGATTTCAAGACAATGCCAAAGGTAAGCCACGTAGCAGACCTAAAACAGGTCAAAGTCAAAGGCTACGAAGCATCGGACATTGAAACCAACGAAACCCTCACAAAAGAGCAGAAAATCAAAGCAAAGCTCCAAGAGTTCGGCATCGCAGTCGAGATGAAAAACACCCATACCGGGCACAACGTCATTCTATACACAGCAGTTCCAGCTAGGGGAGTACGAATGAACACCCTCCTGAAGCACGACAATGACCTAAAACTAGCCCTCCACGCAAAAAGCGTGAGAATCCAAGCACCAATACCGGGAACAGGACTGATCGGCATCGAAGTAAACAAAGACACCCAGGGCGTGATCCCATGGAGAGATGAGCTGATAGTAAAAGACACCCTCCAAATCCCAGCAGGCGTCGACGTCTACGGAACGCCACACAGCATCGACCTTACCGAAGCCCCACACATTCTGATAGGCGGAACCACCGGATCGGGCAAGAGTGTCTTCATGAACACGATAATCAGAGCACTCAGCAGGCAAATGGGAGCCGACGACCTCAAGATGATCCTGGTAGACCCAAAGCGAACAGAGTTCATCGAATACGAGGGACTGCCACACCTGGAAGCACAGATCCTAACCGAGTCAGAAGACGTCGCAGGAGCCCTAGAATGGCTGACAACTGAGATGGAACGCCGATACAAGCTCTTCAAAACAGCCAGAGTGAAAAACATTAAGGAATACCGCAAATCGTACCGAGATGTACCCTACATGGCAGTGATCATCGACGAGTTGGCAGACCTCATGCTCTCAAGCGAACACCGAGGAGTAATCGAAACAAGCATCATCAGACTAGCCCAAAAATCCAGAGCAGTCGGAATCCACCTGATAGTAGCCACACAGCGACCAAGTGTGGACATAATCCCAGGGATAATGAAAGCGAACTTCCCAACACAGGTAGCATTCATGGTCAATAAAAAAGTAGATAGCCAAGTAATACTAGACCAGGCAGGAGCAGAGGAACTGATCGGCAAAGGTGACATGCTAGTCGCCGGCACAGAGTTCCAAGGGCTACTCAGACTCCAAGCCTACTACACGGAGTAACTATGAAAATACTATTACGACCAATCTGCTGGATATTGGGACACCAACACACCCAGCTCAAGAAAATAAAATCTGGCAACAGTACCCTAATTTACGGACACGCCGACCCAGACAACTGCTTGCGGTGTGGAAAACACACCCCACAAATGATGTACTTCTCAAACGCTCAAGACAAGATAACCAGCTTCAGAGCTATAGAAACAGAAAAAATCGACCCACTAGATCAAATCTGTATCCACGGATTTACAGTAAAGTACTGCAAATACGGCTGCTTCGAGAGAGTCGTGGAAACCATGAAAAATGAAAACCTGGACAATTAAATCCACCAGCGACCCGAGCAAACAATACCAAGTAACAATGGTCACAGAGTGGCAATGGGAGTGCACTTGCCCGGACTTCCAAATGCGACACCGTGACTGCAAGCACGTAAAAGGAGTGCAAAAAGCCTATGAAAGAAAAGCCAATAAACAAACTGCTAAAAGTGAACCTGCTCCAGATGGGAGCCAAACAGCCGAGGTACCGAGTGACGATCGAGGACATGGACAAGAACGAGATACTGTACCGAGTGGAGAGCTTCGCCGGAGTGATAGCGTCGATGGAGAACCAGCCGACATTCCAGCAGGAAATGAACAGTCTGGGGAGCCCGGACATAGCAGTAGTAGCGACAATGCAGAAACTAGCATGGGGACACCCGATCCTGAGCCTGACCTGCCTGGATCAACTCAAGGAGGCGATACGACCCCACCTGGGAGCGATCAGGGACTTTGTGACGAAAGTACAGCAAGAGAACGACTTGCAGCCCAAAAAGCCGAGCAACTCGACAAATACGAAAAGTGGCAACTGAGAGAAACGAGCCACAGCAAACCACTCCACCAACGACTAGAAGAATTGAGAGTCCGATGGAAAAATGAGCCATCAAATAGAAAAACCATTGAGCTGATGATCAAACCCATTCACAGCGCCATTAGGCAGGAAAATACAAAAGACTGGAAAGCAAAACCTGACTTCGACACGAGCCTAATTGAGGTCGATATTGAGGACACAACCCCGGAAACAGCCGAGTTATTAGACAACATTCAAAAGAATCTATTTTGATACTAGACAGACAAAAGATTATGTAATTAAATAAGATTATGAACGAAACCAACGAATCCCTAAAGCAACAAATCGCAGACCTCATTGACGGCAGCTACGCCTACATCGGAGTAAAGCCTACAGACACCGCCCAACAAATCCTAGACCTCATAAACGAGCCAACAGAGGCAGAAAAATGCCAAATCTGCGACGCTAAAGTAAAAAAATACAAAAGCTCAATGAACATAGTCATAACCCAGGCACTCATCAAGATCAGTCGGGCAGTCTACATCAAAGCCCAAAACAAGCCATTCACAGAAGCCAACGACATCTACATCAGCCGGCTACCAAAAGAAATCGAGATGACTCACGAGGAGCGCTCAAACATCAGCAAACTCAGAGTCCACGGACTGATAGCCAAGGTAAAAGAAAACGACGAGGTCAAGAGAGGAAGATGGCTAATAACACGACAAGGATGGGCATACCTGCGAGGCGAGGAAATAACCAACACAGTAACCCACTTCAGAAACAGAGTAATCGACAGAAGCGACGACAAAACAACCATCGGCGAAGTAATGACCGGAGCCGAATACTCAAACACCCTAGAAACGCTCAGACAAGAACTAGCCAAGCTCCCAGAGGACTTACAATGAAAATGATGCTGCCCATCACTCTGATTGCCGGCATCACACTCGGCATACTGGCAAAACCACACATACAGCCACCGACATACGTGTCGGTAGCATTCGAGGACAACCACTACATCGTCGAACCACCAAAGAATGACCCGATTATGCCAGTAGCACAAGTGCAGGCTCAGGAGCCGGAACTGACCCCGATAGAAGTTAAAATCTGGGAAGTATTTGGAGAAGATGCACCAACAGCCATCAAAGTAGCAACCTGTGAAAGCGGAATGAGAGCAGAAGCCCACGGCGACACCGCCCTCCTGGTAGTCAACGGCAAAGACATCGTCGGCGACTCAATCGGAGTATTCCAAATCAGAACCGGAGGCAAGGACTTTAACCGAGCTAGAGCTAACAACATGACACCAGACGAATTCAGAGCCTGGATGTGGGATGCAGACGAAAACATAAAGTACGCCAAGGAAATCTACGATCGACAAGGATGGGCTCCCTGGACATGTAAAAAAGACCTATGACACTATCAAGAGTAGACGTCAAAAACATGGTAGTGTCGGACTTGGAAAACAAAAAAACCAAGTTCGAATTCTTTCACGACGGTATGAGCTGCCCAACATGCGGATACCCAGTGAGAGCCGGCGACGCACTCTACATAATCGGAGGAAACAAGTGCTGTAGTGACTGCAAAGGTGATATTATAAAAGTAGTAAGGGAGAATCTATGAAAATACTGCAACAACGTCGAAAAGAGATACTCGATAAAATCCTCGACCAAGCTATCGACCGCCAGTACGAGCTGGAAGTCGGCATTGAAATCAAAGAGTCCATGCTCATGGAGTCCCCAGAGCACGAGGCAGCGCCAAAAATACAGCAGATAATTAACGAGGAGCGCTTTATGCTCGACAACCAACTGAGAGCGATTGACATTCTCAGTAGAAAACTAATGGAAATGTTCCCTGAATCGGACACAATAAACTAATGAAACAAACAGAACATCGGATTCAATCAGCAATTCTCGAACGGTTAGGATACGTCAAAAACGGCTACTTCTACCGTCAAAATAGCGGAATGGTCAAAAGCGAATATGGTGGAAAAACTAGAATGTGGAGAGCCGGTGTACCAGGAATAGCAGACATCATGGGTGTGTATCATGGATACGCAGTAGCCATTGAGGTAAAACAGCCCGGCAAAAAACTCAACCCAAACCAGATACAATTTAGAGAAAAGTTTATTCTTGCAGGTGGAATCTACTTCATATGTACGGACGCCATAGATGTAGTCAGTCAACTAGCGACCGAAATCGAGAAAAAGAAAGGCAATTATGATGTATCCAAAACCTCAGAAGTCAAAGAAGCACGACCGGATGCAGTCCAAGAACCGAGCCCGGCTCCTGAATCAACTATCAGAGGAACTGCAGGACACCGGGGTCTACGGATGCGAGGTGTGTCACCTAGAACACGAACAAGGTAAGCGATCGGTGGTAAAAAAGGGCTGTGAGTCTATAATTGACCCAGCACACCGCCATGAAAGGCAGGACTACTACAACAGACCAGAGATGTTGTGGACACGAAACCAAGTGATATTTGCCGGCAGGGCACATCACAACGAACTAGATAAAAACAAAGAATACCGAGAAGCAGTATTCCAAGAATTACGAGGCGATGACCTCATGAAAGCAACAAATGAAAATTGAAAGCAGAAAACTAACAGAGCTCGCAAACTACCCACGCAATCCCAGACAGATAAGCAAGGAAGCCTACGAAGACCTCAAGCGTAAAATCAAACGCTGGGGACAGCTTGGAGCACTCCTAATCGACGGCAGGGACAAAGCCACCATTCTGGGCGGAAACCACGCTTTTCAGGCAATGAAAGACCTAGGAATGACCGAAGCCAAGGTGGAGTACCGGACGCCAAAAGACGACGCAGAAGCATTGGAACTGGTAATCGTCCACAACGAACACTTCGCCCGGTGGATAAGCCAAGACCTCGCAGAGCTAGTAAGTGAATACCGGAACGAAATTGACCTAAGTGCCTACACCATCGACCTCGGCAAACCAACCAGCATCGACAAAGTACTGGCACGCTACGGAGAAACTGACGAAGACGAATTCGACGCCACGGTGCCGGAAGACCCAGATAGCCAAATGGGCAAGGTATACCAACTAGGACGCCACAAGCTAATGTGTGGGGACTCAACCAACCCAGACCACGTCGCCAAGCTAATGAACGGAGAAAAAGCCAACCTGATAGTCACAGACCCACCATACGGCATCAGCTACACAGGCAACCCAACCGGCAAAAAATGGACAATGATCGCCAACGACGATATGTCAGGCACTGCACTATGTGACTTCCTATATGCCGCATTTTCAGCAATTTCACAACATACCATCGAGAACTGCCCAGCCTACGTGTACCACGCAGCAAGCACCCAACCAGAATTCATGCAAGCATTAAAGGAAGCAGGGTTCCACTTCAAACAACAAATCATCTGGCACAAATCAATGGTGCTAGGAATGAGCCACTACCACTGGGAACACGAGCCAGTCATCTACTGCTCACTAGGAACCGATCAACCACCATTCTACGGCGACCGCACTGACAAAACAGTGATACAAGTATTCGACTACCCAGACTTCAACAAGCTAACCAAAGACGGCTTGGTGGCAATCCTACAAGCAATGAAGACCCGATCAACCATCTTCTACCAGACACAGCGAGGGCAGGAATACGAACACCCAACACAGAAACCAGTCGGAGCAATGGCTCCATTCATTAAAAATAGTAGTAGACCTGATGAAATAGTAGTAGACCTGATGAAATAGTAGTAGACCTGTTCACCGGATCGGGAACCACTCTAATCGCAGCCCACCAGTTGGACAGACAAGCACGGTGCATGGAGTTCAGCGAGGGATTCTGCGACGTCATACGCAAGAGATACGCAAAAACAGTCGGAGAAGAACACCGGTGGCTAGAACTAACAAAGGCACTAGACAACTAGAAAATAGAGTTATACAATTAAATAATAATATGAAGAAGCCAGACAAAGTAATCACCACAACCTACCTGCCCAAATCGACCATGAAGAAACTCAAGGTCTATGCTGCCAAAAATGACCGCAGCGTGAGTGACGTTATGGAAAAAGCAGTAGACAACTACGTGGGCAAAAAACCCACGAAACCTACAAAGTAAATTGAAACCAAAGGAAACCTATGCGACCCAAGCACATACTCTTCGGACAAGAAGCTCGTGAAAAACTCATAGCCGGAGTAGACAAAATAGGCAGAGCAGTCACCACCACACTGAGTCCAAAGGGTAGGAACGTCGCAATCGGACAACCATTTGGAGCCACACCCAAAGTCATTCACGACGGCGTATCAGTCGCCAAAGAAATCATCCTAGAAGACCCATTCGAAAACATGGGAGCCCTCCTCGCACGTGAAGCTGCAGAACGAACCAACGAAGCAGTAGGCGACGGAACCACCACAGCAATCCTCCTAACCCAAAAACTGACCACCAAAGGCATGAAGCAAGTGAGCAACGGCATCAACCCAATGCTCATGAAAAACGGCATCGACAAAGCAGTGGCAGCCGTCAGCAAAGAGATCAAGAGAATAGCCAAGCCCCTCGAACACAAGGACTGGGCAAAGGTAGCCACCATCTCAGCCCAAAACGAGCTGATCGGTAACAAGGTGGTAGAAGCCATCGAAATGGTCGGAGAAAACGGAATGATCGAAGTCCAAGAGGGCAAATCAACCGAAATAGTCATCGAACACAAAGAGGGCATGACCTGGAATACCGGCTACGTGTCCCCATTCTTCTGCAAAAGTCCAAATGATCTGGAAGCAGTAGTCGAGAAACCATACATCCTGCTAACAGACTTCCGGATAACCAAATTCAGTGACTTCATGCCAATGCTCTCAAAAATGAAATCCAAAGACCTCGTGATCGTCGCAGAGAGTGTCGAAGACGAAGCACTAAACACCATGATCGTCAACAAACTACAAGGCAGACTAAATGTACTCATTGTCAGAGCACCATACTACGGACAGAAACGTCGTAGCATGATGGAAGACCTCGCAGCTATAACAGGCGGAACCGTCATCAGCGAAACCAAGGGAATGAAGCTGACAGACGCCAACGTAGTGGACTATCTCGGACAGGCAGAAACCATCAGAGCAGACAAATACTCAACCAGTGTCGTAGGTGGAGCCGGCAAACAAGAAGCCATCGACGCCCACATCGTGCGAGTAAAAGCCGAAAAAGAAGCAGCCACAATGGCACATGACATCGAACAGGCAACAGAACGACTCGCCAAACTAACCGGCGGAGTAGCAGTAATCCTCGTAGGTGCCGGCAGTGAATCCGAAATGAAAAACCTCAAAGAGAGAGTGATCGACGCTAAAGGTGCCACAATGGCAGCCATCAGGTCAGGAATCGTCGCAGGTGGCGGAGTAACGCTCCTGCGAGCAGTCAGTGTCCTAGACAACGTCAAAGCCGAAAACGAAGACGAACAAGCAGGAATCGACCTCGTCAGAGAAGTAGCGCAGGAACCACTCAAGCTCCTAGCAACCAACTCAGGCAAAGACGCAGGATGGATTCTCGGCAAGATTCAAGAAACCGACAAACCAGAACACGGATACAACGTGATCACCGGCAAATTCGGCGACATGATCGAAATGGGAATCATAGAACCAGCCCAACTAGCGATAGTGTCACTGCAGTACGCAGCATCAGCAGCCAGTATGATATTGACCACAGACTGCTTGGTAAATGAAATCGAGGAGAAAAATGGCAGATAACAAACAGCTCAACTCCCACCAATTCGAGGAAGTGTACAAAGACCTCAAAATTGACCTAGACGAACTCGGATGCGTCATGGCAGACGTGGTGCCACTAGCCAGCATGAAAGACCCAGAGGAATTCGGCGACAAAATGGACTACCTGTACACCTCAACCAACCCAAAGCGTAAATGGATCAAGGGATGGGTAGTAGGCAAAACAGCCCACATCACCCTCTTGTACGGACTCCTAGAGAACGCCCACAAGTGGAAAAAGCAGATAGATGCAGTGCTCAAAGACTGGGACATGAAGACCGTTGAGATCGACCACATCGACAAATTCGACAGCCAGTACGAAGACGAACCATACTACTGCATCGTAGCCCACATCAAAGTAACCGACAAACTTCAGGAAGCAAACGACCGACTACAGTTCCTACCCCACATCAACACATTCGCCGGCTACAAGCCACACATGACCATCGCCTACATCAAAAAAGACGATAAAACCCTCAAAGAATGCCTAGAGTGGATGAACAAAGCTTGGAAAGGCAAGAGGTTATCAGTTAAACCGGAGATCAACTATGGCTACAAACCAGAATAAAAATAAGCTGTGGTACGAGGACTGGAGTACAACTAGAGTCCCATCAGTCAAAGGGAATCACGAGCGACTCATCCTCCACCTACCATACGCAGAAAACCACAAAGAGGTAATCATCCCGATGGCAGGAATTGAAACAGTAACAGTATTTAATCTACTTGAAACAGCACTATTGGAGCTAAGTAAAAAATGAAAAACATACCAACCCTAATAGCCGAACTATACCAGATGTACATGCCAGGAGAATTTGAGGGAGCAGGAGTTGAGGATCAAAACAAAAACCTCAGAGGATCGGTAGACTCACTAATCCACCTAGTAGTAGGAATGATGATCGCCGGCGACCTCACGATGGAAAAAATAGAAAAACTAGGCGACACCCTGAAAGGTAAAAAATGACCAACACACACACTATAGAATCAATCGAACCACAAATCGGCTACGTAATCGTGCAGCCCATTGAAACAGAGGCAGAAGTGAACAACATCATCATGCCCAAAGGCGACACAGAAGTCCCACAGTGGGGCAAGATAATCGCAGTAGGAGGTAGAGAGTCGAACGGAAACAACCAACCAAAGGTTGAAAGCATAGCACTAAGCGTCGGACAAACAGTAATCTACCGAAAATGGGGCGGTAATGACGTCAATATCGGAGAGAAAAAATACTACTTCCTCAAGTACGAGGAGATCATTGGAGCAGCAAAATGACAGAGAAGTGGTTCGAAAACTGGCTAATAGAAGAAATCCCATTCCACAAAGTAAAAAAGCTGCGGATCACCCTGCCCAACTCAGCTACAGAAAAACAGCCACTAGTAATCATTCAAGGCAAGAAGCTAACAAAACGGCAAATCACCGAGCTGAGTGGGATACTCACATCAGCATTCCATCAAATCCAGAGTGACAATGGAGGGTATAAAAAGTGAAACCCCGGACACTAGCACGCTACATCGAACGCAAACTCCAAACCGGCAAACTAACTCTCACGGCAGATGATAACGACGGACAATACATATTCAGTACGCAAATGGGCAGAATCATCGGACTGATAGACCGTGGCGACCACTACGACCTACACGACATGCACAACCCAGATGACCAACCAGGAAAGCCAACAGCACAAATTACGAAAGGAAAAAACCTCAAATGGAAACTCCTAACATCCACCCACTAAAAGCCATGTTATTCGGGCTCGCAGTATCCCTAATAGCCACCGGAACCCTCATCACCATATCCGCCGTACTATCACTCGTGCTACACTAGACCCATTATTAAAGTACCCATAGCCCTCAGAGAGGATACCTATGAACGACGCAACCCAATTAACGGAGTTCGACAGCCAAAAGAAAATCATCGAAACACAAGGCAAGAAGTTTAAGAATTGGTGTGCATATTTCCTAGACCCACAATCAGAGAGTTACGGAAACGCCACCAAATCAGCACTCAAAGCCTACAAAACGAAGAAATACTTTAACGCTGGAGCGATCGGTCACCAAAACTACAAAAAACTACAAAACATGGGCATGACGTTCTCGGAAGTGGAGGGCATCAGCGTCCAAGAATGGTACAAGATCGCAGCAAGCAAGGCACTCAAAGGAAGCTACGAGCAAACAATCGACTTCATGAGAGAAATCGGAATCCTGGAAAAACCGAGCAATGTACCGGCAAACCAACTCAACCAGCAGTTTAACTTCGGGGATCTCGCAGAATCATTCGCCCAGGCACGCAAAGAACGAGGCTTGGACAACCCTCAAACGCAATCTAGAACTAACAGTAGCCCTGGGAGTTCTGATTGAAGTAATATTAAGCACAGCCCTATGGCTAAGGAGGTAGCATGTATCCGACCGACAGAGAACTAGCACGAAACGTAGTAAACGACCTCTGGGATCTATTTGGAGTCCTGAGTAGAGAACAGCAACAAGCGCTGCAAACCTATTTTGAGGAGCTGACAGCCAAAGGCATCCTAGTGTACCCACAGCCACCAGTATCTGCAGCAATGAAAGAAAACGCTAACGTTGGCGCCCCAGAAGCAAGTATCTCCCAGGCAAAGTAGCCTATTGACAAAGCATATTCCAGGCGTGTACGCTTATGTAAGTATATAACGTACCGAAAGGAAGCCAATGCAGTCAGCATTCCAATTTACCGATAGCAAGGGAGGAGTCTGGTATCTCCACACCAAAGAAGTAACCCTCAGAAACGGTCACGAGCAAGTGATCTACTACTTCGCACGAGTCGAGGACTTCGACCACACATGTGACATGCCAGCCGGCTATGAGGTAATGGAAACCAAGAGAACAGGGATGCCAGTTCTCAAAAAAGTAAGTTAGAATAAAAACGCCCACGTCCATCGTGGGCACGACGCAGGATGGCAGAGTGGTCATGCACCCGGCTCATAACTGGGCTAACATCGGTTCGAGTCCGATTCCTGCAACACTATGGAAGACCTACCAAACCCATACCAAAAAGACGAATTCGAGATGATAATGCTCACCGGATTCCTGATAGGTGCCATGTTACTGGCGCTTATTCTCAAGTACCTAAACTGATTGACAACACCCACCTAAAAGGTGTTATTATATTTCCATGCGCCCTCAAAACATAACCCCAATCGATGTACAAATCCCTTTCGATCTAGCCTCTGCCCTGGTCAAAGCAGTTGGTCGTATGACTGTCTCAGGTCAGCCAACCGCAGCAGATACATTCGTGCTCGGGTCAATTGAATACACCCTCGTCTCAGAACTCACTGCAGCAGTAGCAGCTACAGCCACCCTAACTTCAGATGAAACACAGCCAGACGCCGGCGACACAGTCACCGTAGGCGACCAGACATACACATTTGTTACAGCTCTCACAGCCGTATACGGTGGAGTGCGAAGCTACATTCCCAACGAAGTCCTCATCGGAGCAGACGCAGACGAAACCCTAGAGAATCTGGTGGCAGCCATCAACAACGACGGCGTAGCAGGTACCAACTACTCACTTGGAACAGAACTCAACCCATTAGTAAGTGCAGCAGCTGTGAGTGCCCATGCAACCGTGATGACCGCACGATCAACAGGAACGGACGGCAACGCCATCGCTAAAGCAGAAGACTCAGACCATCTTGATTGGGATGGATCAGGCGCAGTATTTACCGGAGGAGTGGACACAGTAGCAAATGAAATCCTTATCGGAGGATCAGCTGCAGTAACCCTCGACAACATCAAAGACGCAGTAAACGGCACAGGCGACGGAGAAACAACCGGAGCAGGATTCACATACTCGGTAGGCACAGTAGCCAACACGCAAGCAACCGCCACAACCAACGCAGCGACCACACAAGACTTCGAAGCAGTAACAGCAGGAACCCCAGGTAATGCAGTCGTGTTCACAGAAGACATGGGTAACACCACGATCTCAGGCTCGGGCACACTCGGAGGCACAACGCTGGGAGCATCAACCAAGGGCAAATACACATTCACAGACAGGGGCACAGCTCACAGATTTGTGACCACCATCGGCGACCTAGTAGGAACCGGAACCGTGGCAGTAGCCCTCTACAACGAGGACGACGTACTCATCAAGACTTTGCAAGCCACCCAAGCTCAATCAGGAGCAGCAGACACCGCCTACGAGGTAGAAATTAGCCCTGGCGACTACATCCTCTGCACAGCATCGGCGGTTGTAGCCTCGACAGATTACGTCCACCTCAGCGTCCGATAAACCTCTCGAATCAGCCACCTTTAACTGCTATACTGGTTTTGCATATGACGAAACCAACGCACTACTGTCAAGCCTGTAAAAAGAAACACTCCCTAGACAACACATTCTCATTCTGGAAGTCCAAGCAACACAACGGCAAAACAATCTGGTGGTGCAACAAAGGCATCGACTGTGCCGGCTGCAAGACTGTGCACGCCAAAACAGGCATAACCAAAGGACTCCCACACCCCTCCGGCAAAACACTCTGGTTCTGCAGCAAGTGGTTCAAACGACACGGCAACGGAGAGATTGACTTCGAACAGTGGAGCCCACAGGAAGTAATGAGTGGCGTCCACCTCGGATTTGACCGAGAGGAGCGATTCGGAGCAGACACCGAGAACCACGACATCGTCCACGGACAACAAGAGGGCGAAATGAAGCAAGCACTTGATGAACTCTATGAGGAGGAAGTCCTAGACGGACGCTGGAGAGAATGAACATAGAAACCCCTCACGACCTAATGGAACTGGCGCTGGTAGACCCCAAGCAGATTATCGAAACATGCTTCTGGGTGGTAAACAAGTCGGGCGACAGAGTGCCATTCATATTCAACGACCTGCAGAACGAGTGGTACTACAACCGCACCATGCGTGACGACATCCTCAAAGCCGGACAGGTAGGATTCAGCACCGCAATCCTAGCAATCCTCACAGTCAAATTCCTACTGGTACCAAACGCATGGGCAGTGTCATTGTCATACGAAGCAGACGCCACAGCACGCCTATTCAGCAAGGTAGACTACTGGCTCGACCGTCAGAACCTCCACCCAATTCTCCAGCCGTTTTTAGAGCTTACAACAGACCGCATCGGACAAAAAGTAAACAAACGCATGGGCTCACGCTTCTACGTGGGTACAGCCGGAGCACACGCATTCGGACGTGGGGACACCATCAGGTACGCCCACCTCTCCGAAACCAGCAGGTGGAAAGACGCAGGAACCATTGCCACCGGCATTATCCGTGCAGTGCCGCTGCCAGAAACAGGTATCGACACGTGGATTGTAGGCGAAACCACAGCCAACGGCGTAGGCAACTACCACCACAAAGAGTTCGTCCGAGCCATGGAGGGCAAGAGCAAGTTCAAAGCCCACTTTATTCTGTGGCTGAAACACAAAGAGTACGAGTTACCAGGAGCTCCGATAGAACACTACGACGACACTGAAAAGCAGCTGATGAAGCTGTACCCACTCTTGGTAACAGACGCCAAACTCAGGTGGCGACGATCCATGATAGCCTCACTTAAATCAGAAGACGGCAGAACTCCAGAAGACATGTTCCGCCAGGAGTTCCCATCCACCTGGCAAGAAGCATTCCTATTCTCAGGTACCCCAGTGTTCCCACTGGAGAAGCTGCAGGAAATGATGAGCAAAAAGCAAGCCCCGATAGCAATCGGAGAGTTGATAGGCATGGCTCCAAACATGAAGTTCATGGACAAATCCAACAGCCCACTGAAAGTGTGGCAGAAGCCAGTCCCAGGACGTCAGTACATCATTTTTGCCGACGTAGGAGAAACAACCGACCGGTGTGTAGCAACAGTTTTAGACAGGGAAACAGCACAGGTAGTAGCCAAGTGGAAAGACGTTCTAGACGCCAGGAGTTTCGGCAAGGAAGTCGTGAAGCTGGGATACTGGTATAACACAGCGCTAACCGCCATCGAAATCAACAACATGGGACAAAGCACCCAGGATCAGCTGATCGAAGCCAACTACCCAAACATCTACTTCCGCCAGCGCCTAGACAAGGTAAGCAAGGAAGTCATCGACGAAGTACCAGGCTGGAGAACAACCAGTCAAACCAAAGCCCAAATGATCGGACACTTCCAAAACCTGATAGCAGAGGGGCACGAGGTGTACGACGAAGACATCATCGGCGAACTCATGACATTTGTGCGAAAAGAAAATGGTAAGATGGAAGCAGTGCAAGGAGCCCACGACGATTGTGTTATAAGCGTTTGTGGTGCATACTTTATACTACGGCTACATCCATACACACCGCCAACTGCAAGCACCAGAATCACTAGTACCCCAGGCAGCAGACTACGAAGAATGCGGAGTGTTACCAGAAAATAATTGGGGAACCTATGTACGATACACAAGAAGAAACAAAAGACTCCACAGCTCAAATCTTAAAGAAACGAGCAGACCTATCCAGGGAATACTGTCAGCCCTATTTCGACAGATTCATTGACAACTACGAGCACTACTTCATCCGGACAATCGACAAAGAAATCGAAGCCAACCAAGACGCCTACCCATTCTACTCACAGATAATGCTGCCGATGAGTTACCAAATTGTGGAAACCATCCTGCCACGCATGTTCGGGCAGATGTTTAGTTTTACCCTCGAAACAGAAGCAGACAACGACCGCCACGACGAGTTCGCCTTTGAGAACCTCGTGCGCTATCAAATCAGCCACCCCTACCTAGTTGACGACCCATTCATGGCACGCTTGATTACAGCAATGAAAGAGGAGTTTATCACCGGCAACGCCTGGTTCAGAACACCGTGGATAACCCAATACGAAACTGTTCAGAAGTGGATGCCATACTCACCAGAGCTAGGTATCGCACCAAACAACAATTTCGAGGAAGTAATGGAAGTTACAGCACAGTTCGGCATTGAGCCACGCTGGATGCTCGTGGACACCAAAGACAAAGTGTTCGACGCACCAATGTTCCAGCACAGAAGTATTTTCCAGGTATTACCAGACCCCAAAAAGAAACGTGTGAGTGACCTCGGCTGGATTGTCGACGAAGAAATGATGACCATGGACGAAATCATGACCATGATCAACTCAAGCCCACGCCAGTTCCAAAATGTAGACCAACTCAAGAAGCTACACGAAGCCAAGGACACTGCAGAGCGTAGTAACGACAGCACCGACTACATGCAAGAACTAGCGGAAATTTTCGGCAGCGACGACTTCTCAACTAGGGACGACACCCAGCACCAATTCAAAGTAAGCACCATGAGTGAGCGTGGCAAGCTGTGTGTGGTAATCAACGAGAAACTGACCATCAGAGAGGGATCAAACCCCAACGGTGACGGCAAAATAGGATACGGTCTGATGAAAGACATCCCAATCCCTCACGAGCTATACGCCTGGGGAGAGATCGACCCAATCAAGCGCCTGGAAGACGGCATGTCCGACCAATTTAACATGCGTAACGACGACGTATTCTACGACCTCATGAGAATGTGGCAGGTAGACCCAACAGCGCTGGTAGAGGGCGAGGAGTTCCACCCAGAGCCAGGTGCCATCATTAACATGAAGCCAAACTCTCCAAAGAACTCAATAACGCCGCTAGATAAAACCCCAACCCCAGCCAGTGCATACCGTGAGTTCACCGAGTGGGAGGGAATCATCCAAGGGACGTCGGGAGTAACAGACTACGCCACCGGCGCATCAGAGCCCGGCATGAACCCAACCATGGGCGGTGTGGAGAAACTGCAATCAGCAGCCAACAACCGATTCGCACTGAAGCTGAACCTGTTCGAAGTCCTCGCACTAACCGGCATCGGCACACAGTACATCCAGAGAAACATTCGCTTCTTCGACGAACCAGTGCCAGTGAAGACCAGACAAGGCAAGATGATGGTCACGCCAGAGAGCATTCGCAGACTCCGAGCACCGATCAGATTCAAGGTAACATCAGGCTCAACCGAGGTGCAAAACCTCGATAAAGAGTGGGCACGCTGGAAAACTGTAGGAGAGATGGCAGGCGATCCAAACAACCCGATATTTGCAAACCTCGTCCCAGAGAGCTACGATACTATAGCTAAAGGAATGCTCAACGCCCTGAGAGTACCAAACGCAGACGAAATTGTCAGACGTAACCAAGTGCAGCCTGGCTCTGTTGACCCAGTCAGCGGAATGTCACGCAACCCAGTAGCAAATCTAAATCCTGACGGCAGTCAAATGAGCCAAGAACAGCTCGAAGCACTGGCAGCCCAGGGAGAGCAAGGAGCAGCAAATGTTGAACAAAACACGCCAGTTGTACCAGAGAGTGGTGCAGGGACACAAACAATCTAGCTCAGAGTCCGAGCGAATCATCAGTGATGGAAACGCTGTTAAAGAGTTTCGGAAATCTCGTGTGGCAAAGCTCATGGAGGATTGGATTGACGAACAGCGCAAGGGACAGTACGAGTACCTGCAGGTGGAGATAGGCTCCCTTAACGGCTTCAATCTGCTAAAATGGTTTAACGCATTCCTAAAGTACACATACCTCGTCCAGGAAAACAGAGCATACAGGAAGTTCGAAGCATTCCTTGACGCAGTAGAACGCAACGGAGAAAAACATGAACAGAGAAGACGAGCAGCTACCAAGAGTACCGACGGACAGAAGTAACGACGATCCCGGAGAATTCGGCAAAGCACCAGAAGAAGAAACAAGCTCATCGTTCTGGGCGAAAATCAAGTGGCTCAAGGACAGAGGACTCCACAAAGGCGACTACCAAGAGTACGAAAAACCGTTCTACAACCTCAACAAAGGCGGTCACTACTTCGTCCTAGACAACTCAGCCAAGCGAACGATCAAGTGCATCAGCTGCCCCGTCAAGCACGGCGGTATGCTCGAAGCACATTTACTCACTAGATACGCACTCAAAGACGGCGTGCTCTCTCTGGACGGCAGAGCAATCAACCAAACACCAGAGAACTTCCATCCAGGCGTGTAGTTTACATTAGCTTTACAATCGAAAATAAAAAGTTTACACTAAAAATCGTACAACAAGTAAATAACCATAGCCCTTGAAAGGATACCTATGCCAATCACGCAGCCAGCGACCCCCCCAACCGGTGAGCCAACAAGCGCCATTCCCAACGAATACGACGAGTCAGGCATGCAAGAAGTGCAGGATGATGTTTTTGCATTTGACGTGGAACCAGCAGAGCAAGACACCACTCCAGAGATAACAAACATTGTCGATGACCCAGATCAACTACCCATTGAGCCGGAGAACCCAGAAAATCCAAACGAACCAGACCCACGACTAGCCGAGCAACCAAAAGCGCCGGTCAAACCAGTGGAACCAGTGACCCCAGCACCACAAACTGAGCTGAAACTCTACGCAGGTAAGTTCAAAACACCCCAAGACCTCAAGAACAGCTTCATCGAGCTAGGTGGCGACCCTGCCCAGTACGGAGAAAACGTACAGCAACTGGAAGAAGCCTACCAGGTGCGCCAGCGTGAATACTCACGTGTCAGAGCAGAGATTGCCCACCAAGAGCAGCAACCAAGTCAGCCAGCAACTCCACGCCAGACATTCCAAGAGATACTCAGCGAGGAGTTCTCAAAGTACGACCCGGCGACATTTGCAACTCCAGCCGACATGTGGAAAGCCCAAACTCAGGCAACAGCAGCTGCTGCAGCCAGATTTGAAGCACAGCAACCAGCACCACAGCAGGGAATCAGTCCACAGGATATGGCAAAGCACGTGCGAACCGTGGAAGCAATTGCAGCTCTGGAAGCTAAGGCGCCAATCATAAAGTCCAACAAAATGGTGCGTGACAACTTTGCAATGCACGTTCGTGTACTGCGTGACGAGGGCAGAATGCCAACAACCGCCGACGGACATCAGGATCTGGAAGCAGCATTCAAAGACTTCGTACAAGGTTACAGTGGTTTGCTAACCGAAGCGAGTAAGTCAGTAGGTCTAACCAACGACGCAAAAGAACTGAGTTCAGCAACGAACCAAGACGCAGCACCATCCAACCCAGCTGCAGCTCCAAAAGCTGATCCTGGCGAAGATTTGGTCGACGAAATACTCGGCTACAAAAAAGAGTACGACCACAAATATCAGTAACGCAGTAATACTTGTTGACAAGCCATTGTAATGTGCTCTACACTAGTGTGAGAGTCGCATTTACCGTACCCCCATAGTATTCCTTAGAAATAAACTCACAGCTAATAAGCTTAATAAAGGAGCACTATGATCACAGCAGTGAGATCAACCGGTAATGTACTAGCAGTCCGACGTGTCGTAGACATGGCGAAGAAAATTGACGTTCTTGAGCCGGACAGTGCACCGTTAACACAACTTTCCAAGAAAATGAAGAAAACCGAGGTAATCAATCCCTCGTTCAAATGGATGGATGAGGAAGCCCTCACCAAGTCCGATGCAATCAACTACTCAACAGGGTACACCGCAGGTGACACCTCCATCGTAGTTGACACCGGTACTCGCTTCCGAGCAGGCGACGTGGTCAAAAACGTCCCATCCGGTGAAATCATGTTAGTTACCGCAGTCTCCACCAACACTCTGACAGTCGTCCGTTCATTCGGTACAACTCCAGCCGGTGCGATGACCGATAACGACGTGATCTTGATAGTAGGTAACGCCAACCAAGAGGGTGCCAGCAAACGAAACATCAAGGTGCAAGACCAGTCCGAGCGTACATCCTACACTCAGATTTACCGCACACCTTTCGGTGTTACTCGCACAGCTGACAAGTCCAAAATGTACGGTGGTCGTGACCTCAAACACCAACGCATGACCCAAATGATTGAGCACCAAAAAGAAATGGAACGCTCATTCTGGTGGGGCGAACCAGCAGAAGACACGGTTACCAACACTAACCCAACCCGTGCAACCGGTGGTGTCGACTACTGGATGAGTACCAACGGTAAAGACTTCTCAGGTGCAGCTACCCAGCTCGAGTTCGACGAATTCTTGCGAGTAGGCTTCCGATACGGTGGCAAAAAGAAATGGCTCTTCTCAGCTCCATTGCTCACCTCCGCTATCAGCTACTGGGCAAGTGGTAAGCTCCAGGTCACGCCTAAAAACAAGACTTTCGGTATCGACGTACAGCAATGGCTCACCCCATTCGGTATGGTCAACATCATCAACAGTAACCTGTTTACTGAAGTGACGACCTACTCCGGCTACTCATACCTAGTTGACCCATCTCAACCTGAGTACGCCTACCTAACCGGTAGCGACACTCGCTTGAAGACAAACATTCAAGCCAACGACGTTGACGGTGAGGAAGACGAGTACATCACTGAAGCTGGACTCCGATTCTGGAGTGAGAAAAAAGGCTCAGTCGGTTACGGAGCAACCTCCTACTCATAACCTGAGTAGTAAGTAGCAACTAAATAGGAACCAAATGTATGGCAGCAGCTAAAACCAAAAGTACCAAGAAGTCTGAGCCCTCAAAAGCTCCCAAAAAGACGACCAGTACCAAGGTGGCTGCTGCCATCATTGTAGACCACCCCCGTGTAGCCAGAGCCAAGCGCCTTGGCGTCTACCACCTCCACACCACCAAAGCAGGTGGAGTTACCCAATCAGTGCAAGAAGCCAGCGCCAGAGCCTACGAGGTCATGGAAGCGGAAAGAAAAACACGAACAGATGACGCCACAGAAAAAAAGTAGTACACTAAAACCAATAGTAACAAGGAGCACCCAATGAAATTCTATTCTCTCAAATACAAAGAACTTATCCTCACAGTAGATCCAAAGACAGTTGTCGTCGAAAGCGGTGTCAGAAGCACCAAAGGCGAGCTAGGACTCTACCCACACGGACTCTCCATTGAGTTCAAAGCCAACGAATTCGACACCTCTACCATGCGCATGAACGAGCAGCAAGAGCGTCGTCTCATCCAAATCCTCAAGAAACACCCAAGCTATGGAAGCAGCTTCATCTCAGAAGACCACAATCCAGATGCTGATCACGAGAACATCGAGATTCAGAAACAGATTGAGAAAGACAAGAAGATAGCTGCTCAAAAGGCTGCCGACACCAATAAAGAGCCCAAATCAGCCGCTAAAAAATAGCGATATTGCACTTCCCACAAATCTGTTATACTGGAAATTAGAGCATCCTACGAAGTTTCTGTATCCCCAAAGCAAAAAGAAGTGCTGGCATGAAAACCAGGTAAAAACCAATGTCTTGACCGAGAGTATCGGCATAGTTTCCGGAAGAAAGCTGGAAGCCAATGCTAAACAAATCGACAGCCAAGATAACGGCAAACAGTACCGCAAACGGTGCGACCAGGAAAATGAAAGCGGTTCTGATAATAGATCGTAGTCTCATGTTAGCCTGGAATTGTACCAGATAACTCGAGGAGGAGCAAATTATGTCAATGTGGGACAACGTCAGACAAACAGTAGGTAACTGGGCAGATTCCCTTGGAACTGCAGCAGGACTCCCTGAAACAGGGCTATCAGAGCGTATTGCAGGTGGTGCAACAACCAACACCAATCTCGGTGGATTAGGCACAGCTAGTGCTATGTCCCCAGCTCCAAACTCATCCCCAGCTCCCGGTGGTATTTTTGACCAATCGGGTAATCAAATCGGATCATCAGCTACCAGACAGGTAGTCAACTCATCCCCAGCTCCAAGCAACAATGGTGGCGGTGGCAACACCGGCGGAAACGCTCGCTACAACGAACTGAAAGCGATCGCAGACAAAGGCGATCTTAACCCAGGACAGCGTACTGAGTGGGAACAACTCCAACAAACAATCGACAAAGGTGCCGGCGACCAGCAAGGTGCAGCAGAGAGAGCAGCAGAAGCACGCAGACGTGCAGCTGAAGCCAAATACAACGCTCAGCGAGGCATAGCCCAAGAAGCCAAAGGAATGGCAAAAGAAGCCTACGACTGGCTCGTGGACACCCTCGGATCAAACAAACAAGACCTCCTCGGACAAGTAGCCCTCCAAGAAACCCAGGGACTGCGTGACTACGAGATGCAAGAGGAAAAAACCAAACGTGACTACGACGGCGCCAAGCAAGACATTCTCTCGACCTATCGTGACCTCCAGCAAAACCAGGAGAAGATCCTCCGTGGCAGTGGTATGACTGCCAGCTCACGAAGCCAAGAGGCAGCCCTCAGACTCAACGCACTACTCGGCAAAGACCTAAGTCAGGTAAGAACCAACGAAGCAGACTCCCTGGCAATGATTGGTAACGCCCTCACCAAGTTCAAAGAGAACATCACTCAGACGAACATCAGTATTGAGCGTGAAGCCACAACAAAACTGGACAAAGCAGCTCTCGACTACAATCAGCAAGTAAAGTCAATTGACGCCAACCTAACCCTCTCAGCTGCAGAGCGTGAGGAAGCATATGCCCAAGCAGAGGCACAACTAGCCGCTGACTCGCAAGGCATCTCCCAGTGGGCAACAGGACTAAAAACCCAGGCTCAACAGGCTCAAATTGAAATGCAGAGTTCTCTGGACAACTTCGTGGCAGACATGCTCGACGAAAACGGCTCACTGAACCTCGGACTTGACCAGAAACGAGGCGCCACCAACGAGATCCTTACCAAAATGGGCTACACGCCAATGGATACCAACCCAGTTACTCAAGAACCAGGAGTCGGAGTCTATCAAAAAGCAAAGATGTCCTACAAAGACAAAGAGTCATTAGATGCAGCTTTGCAGCGTGGTGAGATAACCCCACAAGATTACCAGCAGCAAATCCAGCAAATTCAAATGAGTTCATCACCAACGACTGCAACAGCAAGTACAACAAACCCAGTGGCAACAGCATTCAGCAACTTCCAAAATACCGCTGCAAACCCACGTGGCATGTCGACTCAGCGTGACCCCTTGATTAGCGCACTGTTCTAACTTGTGGTCGTGGCGTAATCGACCTACAATGGAACTATGGCAAAAAACTATCTAGAGGAACTATTCGAAAAGGCAAAGAGAGCAGCTCAAACAGCAGCCTCCTCTGTAAAACGTGGACTCCAAAACTTTAATGAAGTAACTCCTGACGAACGTAATGCCGGTCGTAACTGGGCAATCAAGCAAGGATTCAAGCCAACCGGATCTCCAGCCACCGAGGGCATCAAGATAACCGACGTAGTGCGTCAAACCTCCCAAAACGTAGCCCAAAACTTTGGCGACATGTTTCGTAAAAGCAATGTGGGCGGAAAACGACTCCAACCAGTCCGAAATCTCACCGCCAACACAGCCCAGACAGTAGGATCTGGTGTCAGTGGCGCAACCATGAACTTAATGAACTTCTTCCAGAAGCCAACCGTTGGCAATGTCGTCAGGCAGGGAGCAGGACTGGTCTACAACGTCGCCAAGCCAATAGCAGCCGGTACCCCATTCTTCCAAGCAGCGAGTGCAGCAACTCAGACCCCACAAGGAGGCAGAGCAGGATTCGTGCCACGCACAGCCAAAGGAATAATCCAAGGCATGAGTGGCGTACAAAATCTATCTCCAGAGGTGCAAGAGAAAAAGCAAAACTTCTTTGGCATGGAGTTTGATCCAGCCGTCGCCGGCGGAGAGATGCTCGGATTTGTCAAAAACCCAGCAAATGCAAAAATATTCAAAGCTACTGAGGGAATAAAACTACCTTGGTTAGCAAAAGCAATGCGTGACCCAGGACTTAGTAGAACGGCTTCAAAAATAACTAACTTCTTGGTAACAAATGGAGCTAGAGGATCAATCGAAGACGTCATGATGTCACTAGATGAACTCCCAGAGGGTGCGTCAGTACAAGAGCAGATCAGCTACCTAGCCAAAAATGGACTAATGGGAGCAATCTCGGAGAATGTAGGTCGTGGATTCTTTAAGGGCACAGAAGCCGGTATAGGTACTGCAGGACAAGTACTCAAGGGTCAAGCAGAAAAGATAGACTTCAAACCAGTAATCGAGTTCATGGAAGACATCAACCTCCTAAGAAAATCGGGTGGTACCCGCAAACCTGCGGTGACCAAAACACAAACAACCCCAAGAGGAGCTAGAAGTGCCGCCGACATCATTCGTGACGCACAAGGCAGATTCTCCCTAACACCAGCAGAACCAGTGAGAAAACCAAAGGTAGACTGGAAGCAAAACCCAGAAAATCCTGCACAACTGTTACGCACAGAGGACGGTGTAGTCCCACCAAAACCAGACACGGTGCCATCAAACGCCAAATTCGTCCAAGACCCAGAGCAACCAAGTAGGTACGTCAGGCAAGAGCCAGCCAGAAGCCGACTCCAAGAACCTGCCCAATCAGCCTATGGATTCGCCGGTGGTGTCGAAATGGAAACCGACGAGCAGGGCAGACCAACAGGTAAAGTAAGCTACAGTCCAGAAAAAGGCATGGCAGGATTCTTCGCAGCCGGAGCCCTGCAGAGCAAGGGTGGCAAAAAGTTGATCGGAGAAGTGGTAGAAAACGCTCAAAAATACTACAGGGTGGTGGCTGGTGACGCAGTCGATTCAATTAAAAAAAGTGGATTAGATGGCGACACCAAGGGTGCATACAACATAGCCAAAGGCACAACTGAGGGAAACCTAAACTACTTCAACACTAAGGAAGAAGCACTCCGATATGCCAGAGCGAATCATTCCCAGGACTCAAAAGTAGCCCTAATAGAGGTGGAAGCCCCGAGGACAGGGGACATAACCCCAATCGGTGGCAGTTCAATTCCAAAAACCGAAAGCAGAATAACCTCAATCAGCGACCTAACCCCCGAAAAGAATGAGTTTGGTGGAGTGGTGGGAATGAAAGAGGCATCGACTCAACAGCCCCAGACACCAGACGACTTCATCGCCAACGCCAGAAAACAGATTCAGACCCTCCCAGAGGAGCCAAAAACCACCTGGAGAGAAGCAAAAGACCGATTCTACACAGACTGGGTAAACAGATTCTACCCAATCGAAAAAGCGGTGGACGCAGTAATTGGCGATCTAAAAGTCAAAGGTGCAGAACTACGACCAGAAGCTAATCCAAAGTACCAAATCAGACGTTTCCTAGGTCTGGGTGGCATCGCAGAGAGCAAATTCCAAGACGAAGTCAAACCAGTCCTAGACCAACTAGATGAGCAAGGCATCGACAAGCTAGACATGGACGCCTACCTCAAAGCCCGACGTGACATCAACCTCGGAGAGCGTGGTGTCTTTGGAAGTGACCCAGTACAGGCACAACAGACTGTGGAAGCATTCGAAGCTAAGTACGGAGCAGAGAAACTACAATCACTGGCACAACAACTCTACACCTACCAAAACAAGCTATTCGACGAGCTGACAGACGCAGGATTCATCAAACCCGACGTGGCAGCCAGAATCAAAGCAACCAACGCAGACTACGTACCATTTGAGCGTGTCATGGATGACGCCCAGCTGGACGAATTCCTGGGCATTCCAACCAAAAAGGTAGTCCAGGGCACAAACCCAGCAGATAAACGGATTAAGGGCTCTGAGAGGGACATCTACAGCCCTATTGAGTCGATCATAGCCAACACCTACAAATACACCGCAGCCGTGGAGAAAAACAAGGTGGCACAGTCCGTAGCCAAACTACAGGAAATCATGCCGGAACTAGGCTTCACAGCAGCTAAGGAGTCCGGAGCCGACACAATCCCAGTCTGGGTAGATGGCGTCAAACAACACATTAAGGTAGGCAAAGACATCGCAGACGCAGCCAAGGGACTCAACGAAGAAACGATGAACAACGTGCTGAAAATCATGCAACTGCCAGCCCAGATACTACGATCAGGTGCAACCGGACAGAACCCAGAGTTTATGATCCCCAACGTCGTACGTGACCAGTTCGAAGCAAGTCTGTACAGCAACTACGGATACGTCCCATTCGTGGACTACTTCCGAGGCATAGCACATCTGATCAACAAGAGTAGAACCGGAAGCGACGAGATCGTGGACGCATGGATGAAATCGGGTGCGAGCCAAGAACTAAGCTCAATGAGTGGACGCAAAGACATCCAGTCATTCTTCAACAAAAACACCGGCAAAAAAGGGCTATTCGGATGGCTAGGCGACACCCTAGACTTCATGGGTAAATACTCCGAACAACCAACACGTCTGGGACTATTCGAAAAAGCACTCAATAAAACAGGCAACACCAACATCGCCATGATGGAGTCCAGAGATGCAACCCTCGACTTCTCACGTATGGGCTCAAAGATGAAAGTGGCAAACAGCGTGATTCCATTCCTCAACGTCGGCATTCAAGGGTTCGACAAACTGATCCGTGAAGCCAAAACAAAACCAGGAAAAACAGCAGTAAAGGTCGCAATCTACGGTCTAGCACCACAAATGATGAGCACGATGTACAACCTCGTGAACCACCCAGATGAGTACGCAGAGATTCCACAATTCGAAAAAGATGGCAACTTCGTGTTCGTAAAGGGCAGAAACGAAGACGGAACAGTAGACTACTACACCATACCAAAAGCCAACTCTATGCAGACGTTTATCAACCCAGTGGAGTCGTTCCTAAGCTACATGGCAGGTACCAATAGCCAATCATTCGGAGAGTTTGCAACAGCATTCCTATCCGGAGCATTGCCAGTGGTAGGCGAGGGATCAAGTCTCACTGAAGTGGGCGTCAGAACCGTGGGAAGCCTAACCCCACAGATTATCAAGCCAGCCGCAGAAAACCTACTAAACAAGTCATTCTTCCGATACAACGCAAACAAACAGGAAGCCAAAGAGATCGTCCCATACTTCATGAAAGACAAAGCCCCAGGCGACCAATCCTACGACTTCACGCCAGCAGCATACAAAGTGATCGGCAAGGTACTCAACGTCAGCCCACTACAGGTGCAAAATCTGGCAGAGGGATACTTCGCCGGCTACGCAAAGGTGCCAGTCCAAGTAATGAACCTCATGTTAAAAGCAAGTAATGGCGAGGAAATATCACCCAATGAAGTGACCCTGATGCGTCGTTTTGCCAAACAAACCTACCCAACTAGCGAAACCCAACAAAAGAAGCGACAAGCCCCAGAAACGTCGCTAATTCCACAGGCAGGAGCCACGGATGGAGCATTCAAGCAGTCCCCAGAAGTTTTCAATAGTGGGGCGACAACAGACAAAGTCACCACAAGTGGGGAGGACAATCGCAACTGGTTCCAAAAACTATTCAACATTCAACGCTCAGACAGCGACAGTGAGCCCGAGCAACTGCGAATCCCATCAGACGACAAAGGACTAGAGGTAATGTACAAAGACGCCCAGTCAATCCTAAGTGGCTACGAGGAGAAGAAAATCAAATACCAGTACGGCAGAAATACCGATCCAGAGGGCAAGCTGGAAGAACTGGAAGCCGACAAAGCATACGCCGAACAAATCATGAACCAGATAGAGGGCAAATACCCAGACAAAATAGCGACTTTTGAAATGAAGTCCTACAAGTCGGGTGCCGGATACAACGTGGATGAGCGTGCAGAGTGGGCATACAAAACCATTGAGAAACTAGGCAAGAGTGGCGACACTGACAAAGTAAGTGAGTTCATCGACAAACTGTGGGACGAAAAAGTACTTACCGGCGGAAAGTCAGGAGTAGCCCAGAAAATACTCGATGAGTACGGTATCAACGTGTTCAACTACGGAAAAGACTCCAAGTCCAGCAAAGACCCAAATGCCAAGGGTGGTAGTAAGTCCAAAGCGCAAAAAGAACTGGAAAAAGAGAACGAGAAAAACCTCAAGTCATTCTTTGGAGCTGCAGCCAAAACACCAAAACTCAACTTCGACATCAAGACACCAAAGTCGCAAGTCGACTGGGCATCAACATTCAACGCTCAAGCCCCAGTGTCAGCAGAAGACGCAGAATTCAGCACCAAAGCACCACGAGTAGCCGGTGCGCCAGACCCAATGCAGTCGTTCTTCAGACAACCACGAGTGACCGGAGTGAGCCCTGAAGCTGCCCAAGCGGTCGCAGCAGTGCGAGGTGGTGGACGACAAGATGACCGCATGCGCTTGCGCTATGCAGGAGGTAGGAGTAGATGATAAACTGAGGTATGGCAACCAACGTACCAAAAATAATGATAGGCGTACCAACGAGAACGTACGTCCAGGCACAAACAGTAACAACGCTATTTTCTCTGTCCGGAACCCCGAACGTGAGAATAGCACTGGCAATGAGGCTAGGGTCAGTAATTGCAGACAAGCGGAATAAAATCTGCCAGGATGCAATTGAGGGTGGATACGACTACGTGTTCTTTGTAGACTCAGACGTCCAATTCCCCCCAGACACCCTGGAGCGATTGCTCAAACACGACAAAGACATCGTAGGCGCCCTGTACTTCAGAACGTACCACCCCTACGAGCCCAATCTGACCGAGAAACGACAGATTGGCAAGCAAACACTCCTCCTGGTACCAAAGGAGTGGGACAGAGAAAAACTGTTCAAATGCTGGTCAATAGGTACCGGCACGATGCTAATCAAGGTAAGTGTGCTCAAGGCACTCCAAGAGAAGCTCGGAAACGAATGGTTCAGGTTTGCCCCAATCGAGGGCATCCCTGCAGGAGAAGACGTGTTCTTCTGCAACGAGGCAGGAAAAGCAGGCTTCGAAGTGTGGGTCGACCCGACGATAAAGACCCACCACTGGGACAACTACGGATTCAGTCGGGACGAATATGACGCAGCCCACGGTATCGAATAGCATCCAACGCAAGCATACATATTAAAGGAGCTATTATGATAACCCTGACACAGGGCTTGTCTGACCTCAGCAAAGAGCTAGGTGAGTCAACAACAAACACTAGTACAAGGCGCATAGCACATTATTGCGACGCCATCCAAGAATTCTCAAACGAACGCAAGTGGAAATTTTTAGTCAAGCTCAACGAGGCACTGACGACCGGCGCCGGCACGGCTGGCACAGCCATCGACATAACCGGCATTGACGACCTCCGCATGCCTGGTGGTATCAAAGAAATTACCGTGGCAGGAGAAGACGAACCATTCCTACCAGTCCCCTTTGAACAAAGAACGCAGGTGCTCGCACGAAACCGATTTTACATAACCCCAGACGAACAAACACTCAAATTTACCAAGGACTTAACGGCAAACCAAATAATCAGCATGTGGCACTGGTACATCCCAGACCGCATCGAGGACATCGCTAGTGTTGAAACATTCCCCATTCCCACCAGATACCGAAAAGCACTCGGCACTCTAGCTGCAGCATTCGTGCAGTGGAGTAGATACCTGGATGGTCAAGGTAACCGCCTGCTTAATATTTACAACCGCCTGGTGGAAAAAATTGAAATGAACCAGTCTGAAGAACACTCCGGCGTACCAAAGATCATGCCAAACCCAGCATCACGCATCCCACTAAGAAGATACCGAGCAGGAACTAGGACACGATAATGCGTACACCAATGCCACAGGGCGACTCACTACCACAAAAAGACTGGAACTTCGACGGCTTCCAACAGGGTAATGATACCTTTTCTCTGGCAACCGAACTGAGCAAAAACGCCGTTCACCAGATGATCAACATGGAACTCTACGGAAAACGAAGTCTGCGCCCACGTCGTGGTGGAACCCCACTTGGCGATAGTCTGGGAGCAGGCGCTGTAGACGGACTATTCCAGTACCGTGACGGTAGTATCAACGACATCCTCGGCATCTGCGCTGGAACACTAAAAAAGTATGACCTCAACAACGACCAGTGGGATGCAGTCCCATCAGGCACATTTACATCAGGGTTACGCACCAGAGCCACCAAACTCAGGGGAGCGACGTACTTTGGCAACGGTGTCGACGACTTCACAAAATACACAGACACAGACGGAATTGAGCAGTTTACAGCCATCGCAGCACCAGCAGGACTATCTGTAGCCCAGCAGGGTACAACTGGCGCAGAAGCATACGAGTACTCAGTGACAACCGTCACCGGCAAGGGAGAGTCTCTGCAGGCAACCAACGTGGCAATCACCAACGGCAACGCTGTTCTCGATGCCACAGACTTCATCAGAGTGCAATTCACTAGGCGCACAGAAACCCAAGTGATCGGCTACAACCTGTACGGACGCCAAACATCAGGCAACGGTGTAACGCTGATGAAGTTTATTCCACAGCCAGCATCGGGCACAACAGTGACCTTTGACGATGATGGAACTATCACGCCCCAAATCTGGCTGCCACCCATTGGCGACTCAACTGACGGTATCAAAGCTACCATGTGGGAGCAACTCAAGGGATCTCTGGTAGGCGCAGGCGTAGTAGGAGAGGAGCACAGACTATTCTTCTCAGGCACAGGAGAGCGATATGAATCATTCAGTCCGGCACACAACGGAGGATGGGCAGACGTGCGTCCTGGGGACAATGACCAAGGCGTGAACGGATTTGCACCATTTGAAAGCAAGGTTATTGTCGCCAAGCAAAACAGCGTCCACCAATTCTACTTTGACCCCAGCTCAGGAGATGCCATTATTCAGGAGCTAATAACGTATGTGGGATGTGGTGCACCGGGCAGCATGATTGTCATGGAGAACGACGTGGCGCTTCTGGACTCCGAGAGAAAAATGAGAATCATCGGCTACGAGCCAAACTTCAACGCAGCCATCCGTACCACCTCGCTATCAGAGGGCAGAGTACAGAGTCTGTTTGATGAAATTGACCCACAGCAGATAATGAACTCGGAAGCGGTGTACTACAAAGGTAGGTACATTCTGGCAGTGACAGGCAGTGGCAGCACTACCAACGACCGAATCCTGGTATATGATCGCCGATACCTCTCGTTCCTTGGCAAGTGGACAGGCAAGAACACCCACGTGCGCTGCTGGCTAATCTGGGACGGCAAGGACGGACAAAAGCGGCTCTTTGCAGGCTCAAGCGACGATGACGGCGTAGTGTTCGAATTTGACGTCGAGGGACAACTGACAGACCATGACGGCAGTGCAGTACTTCCAACACTGAGATTTCGCAATGAAGACCTCAAAAACTCGGGTCAGGTCAAAATCTGGAAGTGGTGCGACATCAGGCTATTCAGAATCTACGGAACCATCAAGCTCAAAACCATTATGGACGGCGTGACCACCATCGACGAGAAGTCGTTCACTAGCGTGGTGCGCACTGGGTGGGGCATTGTGCGCTGGGGAACGCAGCGCTGGGGCACTCAGACCGGCGAGCCAGCCAGTGCCAGTGATTTGGATCAGACAAGAAGAAAAGAAATCTACACGTCGGGCAACTCCTTGCAGTTTGAAATCACAAAAACCAATGCCCAAACAGACTTTATTCTGGTCAGCCTCCGAGGGGAAGCATTCGTACTACCAACCGAGGTGTTCGATAGCACAAAGTACATCTAAAATAGTTTATACTAAAAGGAGCATATGTCAGATACACGAGCAATTAAACCAGAAGACAACAAAGGTGGCACATTTACCCAGCAATTAACCATTGCCGAAGTGACCACAGCCTACGTGTCTCCCGTGCCTGCAGAAGCTCCTGGAGTCATCACAGCAGAGCCCGGCACAGACAATGAGGAGGCGATCCACTTCAGAACCAAAGACGCCGGCGCCGGCACGATTTCAGGACTGACTCGTGACTACACAAACCTAAGTGGTGGCACAGGTATTCAGCACGAGAACAGCGAAGACTGGGAAATATACCAGAACGCATTCTACGTAGCCAACCTCGTAGACATTCTGACTGAGGGATACCTCAGAGAACAACAGGCTATTGCTCGCACAGGCGACACAACACTCACTGTGGTGGGCAACGTAGCAGCGCTTTACACCGCAAACCGCGTGCTGAGAAGCAACGGCGATAACAACGAAGTAGTGACCATCGTGTCCTCAAGCTATTCAGCAGGAACGGGACTCACCACAGTAACAATAACCGGAACCCTACCAAACCCACTAACCTACGTTGAAATAGGAATCCAGCCAAAAGCTGCAGCATTTGCGTCGACAA